>JAALLP010000055.1_pt1 | contig 24506 bp, 20 predicted proteins | sample 7245951 | NCBI WGS metagenome assembly JAALLP01 (sample SAMN13049199, study PRJNA578106) | oil field metagenome | isolation source: filtered produced water from oil reservoir B6 | place: USA:offshore Texas | collected 2016
GATAACCATGATTATCGATACTATGAAGGCTACTATGGTTAAAACGGCTGTCAAGGTTATAGCCCTGTTGTTTTCTTCTATGAGTGATGGACCTAACGTGTCTTGCTGGACCTTTAATTTATTTCTTTGTTCTTCTAATAGATTCAGTATCTCTACCCTTGCTTGTTCCATCTGCCCGATTATGGGTTGTTGGGATTCTATCGCTGTGACTATTTGATTGAAGGTGTTTTTGAATGAAGCAACTATATCGGTTGGTTCTGAAAAAGCATCATTTAATTCCTGATTTATTATGCTATATCCTAAAGTAGAAAGTTGCAAGTCTAAATTTTCGAACTCTTTAATTACATTGTTCTTATCTCCCTCCGATAAACTTGAGAAATATTGTGTAGACAAATCAATAATTGTGTTCTTGTACTGCAAAATTCTTTGTGAATATATAGGCAAAGAGGAAGACCCACCAACTTTTTGTGATAATTCTATAAAACCATTCATATTATTCTCTAATTCAGATCCCAGATTTAAAAATTCATCTATAAGGGCATCCTTTTCTTGGTTTAAAGTAACTAATTTATTGAAAAGGGATTCGTAATTAGTCAAATTCGATTGTAACTCTTCTAAATTATACGTTGAAAGATTAGATAAATCGTCTTTGACACTTCCTATATAACTTAAAAACTCACTGGCCTTTTGTTCTTCAAAACTATTAGTGTAATCTTTTAAGCTAATTGTAGCTTGAAAAAAGTTGAATTCAGCTTGAGAGAAAGAATTAACGTGATCGGCCATAAGTTTATATTCCTCTAAAGCGTTGTTAGAATTGATTAAAGAATATATATTGTATGAAATAGATAAACTAAACAAAAGAAAAGTAGTGATTATGATCAACGTTATTTTACTTCCAATACTTTTAAAAGACATCTCTATCCCTTCTTAAACTATTATTTTTAAGTATTTATACCCCAAGATAAGATTTTTGAATGTGCGGACTGTTAGCAAGATTCTTGCCAACATCTTCCATAACAATTTTCCCGTTTTCTAACACGTAACCTCTATCAATAACCTTTAGCCCTTGTTTTACGTTCTGTTCTGCCAACATTATCGATACCCCGGATTTCTTAATCTCTACTAATTTTTGAAACAATTCTATAACAAGTGAAGGCTGTAACCCCAATGAAGGCTCATCAAGTATTAGCAATTTAGGATTTGCCATTAATGCTCTTCCGATAGCCAACATTCTTTGTTGACCGCCACTCATAGTGCCAGCTAACTGATGAATTCTTTCTTTTAATATTGGAAAAATTTCAAAAACAAAATCCAAATTTTCACTTATTCTATTCCTTGCATTTGGCACATAGGCTGCTCCCAATTTTAAATTTTCTTCCACGGTCATAAAAGGAAATAATTCTCTTTCCTGGGGAACCAAAGAAATCCCTTTTCTTATTATTTCATGAGTTTTAAATCCACTTAATGAATTCCCCTTAAAAATTAGCTCTCCTTTTTCTGGTTTTATTAAGCCAACGATTGAACTGATTAAGGTAGTTTTACCAGCTCCATTCGGTCCAAAAATGCCTACAGCTTCATTGTTATAAATTGACATCGTTAAATCCCAGATTACCTGTATTCTTCCATATTTTAAATCCAAATTTTTGATTTCAAGCATCAGTCTTCCTCCCCTAAGTAAGCAGATATAACTTTAGGATCTTTTGAAACTTCCTGATAAACCCCTTGGGCTATAATTTTTCCAGATTCCAAAACTATTACTCTGTCTGTTAACTCTTTTATTACACCCATTACATGTTCTATTATGGCTATCGTTATTCCATTTTCTCTAAGCTTTTTCACCAAGTCGATCATTTGCCATGTTTCATCGGAGTTTAACCCAGCCATTACTTCATCCAAAAATAAAACTTTTGGTTTGGAGGCTAAAGCCCGTCCTATTTCCACTTTTTTTAAGTCAAGAACAGTTAATTTATCTATAGGTTGGTTCCTATTTTCCAGTTCTAAAAGATCACATATTTCATTTGCGGTTTCCCTTGCGCGTTTTAAGTTCTCTCCAGCTCCGAACAATGCACCAACCATAATATTTTCTAAACCTGTAAACCCTTGCAATGGCCTTACAACTTGAAAAGTTCTTGAGAGCCCTATTCTGTTTCGAATATGTGGTGGATATTTTTCAATGTTCTGATTGTCAAATGTGATCTCACCTTCAGTGGGATAATACATACCAGCTATCAAATTAACCAACGTGGTTTTTCCCGCACCATTTGGTCCAATAATACCTAAAATTTCTTTTTCTTCTATACTCATTGTGACACCATTTACAGCTACTAATCCTCCAAATTTTTTCACTAATTTTTTTGTAGATACTATTTGCATAATGTTCTCCTCCTATATAAGACACTGAACTGTCTTAAGAAACTTTAAAACCGTTTTAAGCCCCCTTTATTCTCAGTTTGTCCATTATTTAAAGACGACGCTTGACAAATGAAACTTTAGAGAAAGATTGGGTAGTATAGATACAAAAATAACTACTTACTAGATTGTATTTTGTTTTTTAAAGATCCAAATATTCCCTTTGGCAAGAACAATATTATAAGAATTATGATTATTCCATAAATTATGAGATGACCATAGGGCATAATTAATTTTAAATATTCAGATGCAAACCCTAAAACAATTGCTCCGATAACTGGGCCCCAGGTAGAATATATTCCTCCTACAAGTGCCATTGCCATAGGTAATAAGAGAAAATCTAAAGAAAAGGTTGTTTCGGGAGAAACAAAACCGTATTGTTGAGAGTACACAGCTCCAGTTACCCCTTGAATGGCTGCTGTTATAATAAAGATAATTATCAGATATTTAAAAATATTAATACCAGTCGATTTAGCCACAATCTCATCTGTCCTTATTGAGTTGATGGCAAAATGAATCCTTGTTCGACTAAATATTTCAGAAATTAAAATTGTCGATAGAGCTAAGGCCAATATCAACCAATATATTTTTGAAGAATCTCCTTGAAATATTACATTAGGTATAACCTTTCCACTTGCTCCACCGGTTAAACGAGGAGTATTCCTGATAATAACAGAAAAGACCGTTGTCAAGGCTAAAGTGGTGATTGAAAAATAAATTCCTCTCAATTTAAGCACGACAAATCCTAATGCCCAAGCTATCAGTGCCATAAAACCCCCTGCAAGGAATATGCTAAATAAAGGGTTAATTCCAAAATTCGCAAAGGAAACTATCGATACATAAGCACCTACCCCAAAAAAACCTGCTACTCCAAAGGATAACTGACCTGTTCTCAACATCATATCCCAGCTCAAAGATAATGTCATATATATTAAAATAGTCATAACTACATGGAGAAAATACGCTCCAGTATAGAAAGGCAAAAACATTAATAATCCTATTGCAATAATTGCTATTAAAGGAGTTAAGATTTTTTTCATGACTCTGACCCCCTGTATGCTCTAATTAATATTACGATAATTAATACTCCAAAAAAAACTAAATCTGACCAGCCACTGTATCCAGGAATCGATTGAACGACTGCTTCAACTACTCCTAAAGTGATTCCACCGATTAAAATACCATTTAAATTACCCAAACCTGCCATAGCTGCTAAAGCAAAGGACTTTAAAGTATATGCATTCCCTGACAAGGGGAATATGGATGTCCTTGGCAACATTATTCCCGCAGCAATTCCTATAATTCCAAAAGCTATAGCAAAAACGATAAGATATACCTTGTTGGTATCTATACCAACAATTTCAGCACCTTTTGGGTTTTGTCCAACAGCTCTAGTTGCTTGCCCTAAAAGTGTCTTTTTCAAAAAAAGTTGAAGAAGGATAAGCACTCCAATTGCCATTATTGGATAAAGAAATTCATAAATACCAATAGAGAAATTTGATATTGTTATGGATGAAGAAGCATAGGGAGTATAAATATTTCTTGGGCGTGTAGTCCAAATTATTTTTATAAGCTCTATAATTACCATAGATATCCCAAATGTTAATAACAGTTGGTTCAGTTCTCCTGCTTTTAACACATATTTTATTGAAATCTGATAAATCCCTATTGCCAATAAAAACATTATAATAAATAATGGAAACACTGAAATAAGTGGGTCTAAGCCTAATTGAGTGAAAAAAATATAACCTATATATAAACCTAAAGTCAAAAAATCTCCATGAGCTAAGTTTAATATACCAACGATTCCTAATATCAAAGCCAAAGGTAACCCGATTAAAGAATATAAACCACCACGTTGAAGGCCATAGATCAAAGGTATGGGCTTCCAAATAGCAATAACCACTAGAAAAACGAGAAAAATTAAAAATGTTTTGTTAAGTCGCAAATGCAGAACATTCAACATAATCACCACCGTTTTTTAAATGAAAAGGGGAAGGAATACCTTCCATCCCCCATGCTCCAAAAATTTAACTTTACTATTTTCCAAAAGTGAAAGGATAAGCCAACTTTGCCGTTGCAAGGTCTAAAGGCCAAATAACTTCTTGTCTACCATTTTGCCATTGCAAAATTTTTTGATATTTGAATCCTTGATTTGGTATTATTCTGCTTGGTTCAATTTTCAACACTTCACCCAAAGGCGATTCATATTCAATAGTTCTCAATGCAGAAATGATAGCTTCTTTATCCATGGTACCTGCTTTTTTTATCCCTTCAACCAAAAAATAAATATTAGTATATCCAAGAGGAGCAAAGTATGTTGCCGGTTCTTCATTCCACATTTCAACGTAAGCATCATAAAAATGTTTAGCTACGGGACTTACATCATTTAAAGTTGGAGCCCACATTCCATAAAGAATAACATTCTCTGCTAAAGGATTTTTTCCAAAGTCCGCCGGCCAACCTGGAGGAGCTCCTACTAACAAGTCAGGAGTGAAATCGACCTCTTTTGCCTGTGCAACAATTGGTATGGCATCAGCCTCCCATGCTGCCCAAACAAAAAGGTCCGGATCAAAAGCCTCCGCTTGATTTAACATTGCCCTATAATCTCCCCCTCCATAGACAGCACTCTTGAATGAAGCTCCTTCAAATTCATCCATTATTCCTTGCCATGGACCTTCTCCTTTCTTTGCTAACTCATAAAGATCTAAATAAGCAGTATATGAGTCAGTGCCAAAGGATCCTTCTTCATACGCCAAAAAGATTTTTTTAATATCAACATTTGGATATGCCTGAACTATTTCTCTCCAACCTATTCCATAACCTTCTCCTTGTTGATAATCCCAGGGGTGAAGATGGAAATACCAATCTGCATCTGGACCCATCGCTAATTCAACTTGATGGGAAGCTGCTCCTGCCCAAACAGTTATCTTTTGGTATTTTTTAAGAATAGGTACTTGCGCTAAATGTACACCACTAGACATTCCACCAACAAAAAAATCTACTTTTTCAACGGTTGCTAATCTCTCTATCGCTGCAGCCCCTTTTGCTGGATTTAACTCTGAATCTATAACTATAAGTTCCAACGGTCTACCTAAAACTCCACCGGCGTCGTTAATCTCTTTAACTGCTAACCTCATAGCCTTTGTACTTTGGTTGCCAGTTATATCTCCCAAAGGATTTACAGCGCCGATTTTAATAGGATCTACTGCCATGGCCAACGAAAATATAACAGCCAAAAAAAGAACCAAACCTATGTTTCTTTTCACCTTTCTCACCTCCATATATTTTTTACCACTAAAGCTGTTCCCATACCTCCACCAATGCAAAGTGATGCCAGACCAAATTCACTATTTCTTTTTTTCATCTCGTAAAGAAGTGTAACAACTATCCTATTTCCCGATGCTCCAATAGGATGACCAAAAGCAATCGCTCCACCATTCACATTGGTTCTTTCAAGAAACCAGCTTTTAGATTTTCCATAAATATCCCCTAATTCTGTTATAACCCCCAAAGACTGAGCTGCAAAAGCTTCGTTTAGTTCGATTAATTCCATATCTGTTATATCCATTTTGATCTTTTCTAAAAGGCCTTTTACTGCAGGAACTGGGCCTAGACCCATGTATGCAGGGTCTACAGCCGCCTGATTGTAACCAACTAATTCTGCTATTGGTTTTAATTCATATTTTTCAATAGCCCTTTCTGAGGCTAATAAAACAGCACTTGCACCATCGTTTATTCCCGAAGCATTCCCAGCTGTTACGGTTCCATCTTTTATAAATGCAGGTTTAAGTCTGGCCAGTTTTTCTTTCGTTGTATCAAATCTTGGATGTTCGTCTTGGTCAAAAAGAACGGTTTCTTTTTTTCTTTTTACTTCAAGTGGTAATATTTCATCTTTAAATTTACCGGATTCTATAGCTTCTTTAGCTCTCATTTGACTCATATAAGCAAAATCGTCTTGTTCTTCACGAGAAATATTGTGTTTTTTGGCGATGTTTTCTGCAGTTACCCCCATATGATAGTTATTAAAAACATCGGTGAGCCCGTCTAATATCATATGATCTTGAACTTCAAATGATCCAAATTTGCTTCCAAATCTAGTCGTGGATGGCAAAAGGTAAGGAGCGGTTGACATACTCTCCATTCCTGCCGCCACAACAAGATCGGCGTCGCCTGTTTTAATATCCGTAGCACCGATCATTATGCTTTTCATACCGCTTCCACATAACATATTAACTGCGTAGCCGGGCTTGTCTTCTGGAATCCCTGCATATATGGAGACTTGTCTTCCCGGACCCATGCCTTGACCTGCCATCAAAACATTGCCAACAATGACTTCATCAACTTTTTCAGGATTTACTTGAGCTTCTTGCAGCACTTCTTTCACAACTTCTGCTCCCAATTTGGTTGCAGGTATATCTTTTAGGGTTCCACCAAAAGTACCGATGGCCGTTCTTTTTGCAGATATTATATAAACTTTACTCATTGTTTCTACCTCCTGTATAGTCTTATTACTGTTTAGTTCCCCTTCGCCCAGCAGTCCGCCGGATGGAAGGGAAAGGTCCCAAGTGTCTAAGTTTTATATCAAACCCATCTTTACAGCTTCTTGTTCTAATTCTTTTCTAAAGTCTGGATGAGATATCGATATTAACTTCTTAGCCCTTTCACCTGCACTTCTACCTCTCAAGTGAGCTACTCCCCATTCTGTTACAACATAATCCAAATCCTGCCTTGGAACAGTAATTGGAGCTCCTTGTGGAAGTAGTGGCACTATCGTTGAAATGGTGCTTTTTTTTGCAGTGGATCGTAGGGCTATGATACCTTTCCCATTTTTGCTTTTTATAGCCCCTCTATGCGTGTCCAACTGGCCCCCTGTTCCAGAAAACTGTTTGGTACCTATTGCTTCTGAAACAACTTGTCCCGTCAAATCTACCGAAATTGCTGTGTTTAAACTTACCATATTGTCATTCTGGCAGACCACGTAAGGATCGTTAACAAATGCCCCCCTGAGCTCAAAAACACCAGGATTATCGTCGATAAATTCATACATTCTCTTTGTTCCTAAAGCAAAAGCTATTACAAATTTCCCCTTCCAAAGAGTTTTCCTCATATTCGTTATTACGCCTTTTTCAAAGAGATCTATCATTGATTCTGTAAGCATTTCAGTGTGGATCCCTAAATCTTTTTTTGTCTCAAGTAATTTCGCTACCGCATTAGGTATTCCACCTATCCCTATCTGCAAGGTTGAGCCGTCTTCTATGATGTCTGCTATGTACTGAGCAATCTTTTTTTCTTCTTCTTTTGGTTCTGAAATAGGTATTTCAGGAATTTCCCAATTAGACTCAACAACAACATTTACATTGTTTATATGCCATTCAGTGTCCCCATGTACATATGGCATTTTTTCATTGACCTCCATTACCACTATATCCGCATTTTCTGCTAAATCTTTTTCATATACGTTCGAGATACCTAAATTGAAGTATCCTGTTTTTTCTTGCATAGGGGTCGAAGTTCCCCAAAATACCAAGGTATTTCCTTCTTCTTTTTCAGCCATAACTTTATCTAACCCTGCCATGTGAAGATTATTTGGTATATAATCTAATATTTTTAATTTATCTTCATACTTAGATTTTCTCGTAGGTTCAGAATAGAACCATGTGTGTAATTCGAAAGGACCTTCATATTCTTTGTTCAAAAAGAACTCATAATATCCCATATCTAAACAAGTTATTACTTTTATTTTTTCAAAATGATCTTTAAATTTATGGATATTTTTTAAAAAGCCTTGGGCTTCAGCTGCAGCCATACTCACAACCACCGAAACTCTTTTCGGTAGGTTTAATATTGCATCATCAATTGACATTAATTTTTGCTTATATTTTTCTTTCCACATTATGAAAGTACCTCCTAAATCATGAATTTTATACAGTCGGACTTCATACTATTTTTAAAAATAAATTTATTTCTCAAATATCTATAAAAATTAAAGAACAGTTCCCCCATTTACATCTAAAACGTGACCGGTTACATAAGAAGCCTCATCGGAAGCTAAAAATAATACTGCATTCGCCACTTCTTCTGGTTCTCCCATTCTCCCTAAAGTTATCTTTGATTTGATGCTTTCTAATACCTTTTCTGGAATTTTTTCCGTCATTGGAGTTTTAATGAATCCAGGGGCAACTGCGTTAACCCTAATATTCGCACCTTTCCTTGCAAATTCTTTAGCCCAAGTATATGTCATAGATATAACTCCACCTTTTGAAGCTGCATAGTTAGTTTGTCCAACATTCCCTCTTTCACCCACGATTGAAGATATACTCACTATACTTCCTTTTCCGTTTTCTAACATAAGGTTTGAAACAAATTGTGTCATATTGAAAACGCCTTTCAAATTTACTTCAATGACCTTATCCCAATCTTCTTCTTGCATCTTACCTATCAAAGCGTCCTTCGTTATACCAGCATTGTTAACAAGTACATCGATTCTTCCAAACTCTTCTTTTACTTTTTTCACAAATTCTTCTATAGCCGGCCTATCGGTTACATCCAACAGATAACCTCTAACATTTTCTCCTAATTGATCATGTAACTGAGAAAGAATTTCCTGGTTCATGTCTAAAGCAAAAACAATCTTTGCTCCTTCTTCAGCAAATTTCTCAACGATACTTTTCCCTATCCCTCTGCCTCCACCTGTAACTACACAAACTTTGTCTTTCATTCTATCCATTAATATTCCACCTCACTTAAGTGATATTTTCTATTTAACCCCACTTTACGGTGGTTGCAGCCCAAACAAAACCTATACCGGCTCCCACCATAACAACGATGTCCCCAGGGTTGAGTTTTCCTTCCTTTAAAGCCAACTTCATAGAGAGCACCTGATCGTTTTGTCCAAGATGACCGTAATTTTCAAGATAAGTTGTTTGTTCTTCCTTCAAGCCCAATTCTTCCAAAACAGCCTTATGAGCAGATCTCTTAAAGTGAAGAATGGCTAAGTATCCGATATCTTTTTCACTATAGCCGGATTTTTTTAAAGAATCTCTGATTACCCCATAAAAGTTAGGCATAGTTTTTTCGTTCAAATTTGCTTTGAATTTTTCGGGGTCTCTTACTGTAAAGTAATATTTATTTGCGTCTTCTGGTTTCATTGGCCATTTTTTAGTTCCCCCTACTTCTATTACGCACTGTTCTGAAAAAGAACCGTCTCCTCTAAAAGCGGATCCTAAAATCAAATTCTTATTTAAATTCTTTTTTAATATCAAAGCTGCCCCTCCCGCTCCAAGATCGAACATAAAAGAGGTTTCTGGAACTTCATAATTGATCAAATCACCATTTCTGTAACCACTTACAAGTAATACAGTGTTCAAATTGTCATTATTCATCATAAGGGATTTCGCTGTTTCCATTCCCACCATCATCGATCCACACATTGCCTCCATATCAAAACCCCATGCACGAGTGGATCCAATCTCATGAGCAACTTTCAAGCTGGCAAGCCAACAGGGATAATCTTTATGTTGACCACCATTCCATATGACTAAATCTATATCTTTTGGATCTATACCTGCGTCTTTGATAGCCTCTTTAGCAGCTTGAATGCCCATATAACTTGTTGTATCTTCAGGACCAGGGATGGGTTTTTTTAAAATACCAAATTTTTCTTCTATTACCCATTGTGGAATATTCGTTTTCTTGGCTATCTCTTCGGCATAAATGTGATTATCAGGTATGTAAACCCCTAATCCCATTATCCCTACATTCATCTCATTTCCTCCTTTAAAATCTGAAATTTAGTACCTTTAGAAACTCTAAAACTTGCTTATGCGGCCTGTTGCTTTTTTAAAACCAAAATTTTTTCGAAATTATTTTATTTTTAAGTCTCCAAATATAACATATGAATCATTTCTCACATAATTAAAAAATTTTTTACAACTTTTATCAATTGATCTAGATCATCTACTAACGGGGAGTGCCCACAATTTTTTAAATAAATTAGTTTGGCGTTTTCTCCTATATCGTTTTGTATATCAAGAGCCATTTGTTCTGGAACTACTAAATCATTCTCTCCCCACAATATCAAAGTAGGGCATTTTATATTTTTTGCTCTACCGTCACCTTGCTTTATCCCGTTATAATCGTCACTTATATTAAAAGTTACCAAGGCATAATCTACATCAACCAAATTTCTCTGGGTTAACATATCATCCAAATATTCTTCGTATTTTTGGGGTTCAGGCTTATTACGTGAGTACATGGTTGCTTCCCAAACTGCTTTAAGAAAACCTTTGTCTTTATTGTCATATGCATTCAAAATGGGAACTACCTGAACAGGATCGTGAGCTATTTCTTCTTTAGTTTTCAAAAATTCATCTTTTATCGGCTTACCATTTTCATCTTTTTTCAATATAGGATAACCTCTTGTTCCAACAGATCCTATTAGTATTAATTTGTCAACATAATTTGGATAATCCGCAGCGAAAATCATGCAAACTCCTCCACCGGCTGACCATCCCATAAGATCAAATTTTGACAAGCCCAATTTATCTACGAATAATTTTAAATCTTCCTTAAAATCATCAAGAGAGTCAATAGGATTGTTATAAGTTGAGATACCAAATCCTCTTAGATCAGGGGCGTAAATAGTGTAATCTGAATCAAAAGCTTCCATAAAAACGTCCCAATTCTTTGAAGAAATATAATTTCCGTGGATCAAAAGCAAAGTCTTTTCTCCACCTTGTTTGTATCTATAGCCAATAGTTTCACCATTTGGAAGTTCTACTTTTTTTAAAAGTATATCCACTTTAAATCACTTCCCTTATAAATTTTAATAAGTGAATCATCTCTCACTATTAGTATATACATTTTTTACCTAAATTCCAAATCCAATTAACAGTGATTATAGTTGATTAAAAGTAATTATAGGTAATTAAACCCGATTAAGTAAAAAATTCTCATTTTTACTCTAAATTTGTAAATAAATGGACCATCGAATTTTTTCGAAGTAAATCAGAAAGAAAAAAATTGAAAATCATCCAAATTAATTAATTAGATCAAATTATAAGCAATTAAAAGCGATTACGAAAGAAATTCTCTATTTTTCTGATTTGACTTTTCAGAAAATAAGAATTATAATGAAAATGTAGTTAATTTACGTTAATAAATTTTTTATATGAAAATTATTTTCAATAAATGGAGGAAGATTTATGAAAAGGTTGAAGAAGAATGCTTTCATTGTATCATGTCAGGCAGAAGAAGGGGAACCCTTGTATGGGAAAGAAACCATTGTAAAGATGGCTATGGCGGCTCAGGCTGGAGGAGCAGATGCTATCAGGGCTCTTTCTCCTGAAAATATTCGAGAGATAAAAAAATTTGTTAACCTTCCGGTAATAGGAATAACTAAAAACAGAAGCTTAAAAGGTGCATTTATCACAACCACTAAAAAAGATATAGATGATTTAGTCGATGCTCACTCAGATTTTATTGCTATCGATTGTACAAGAAGAGAAAGACCTGAACCTTTACCAGAACTTTTTGATTATTTGAGAAAATATTACCCTCACATTGGAATAATCGCGGATATAGCAGACATAGAAGATGTGAAATATATTTTACCCTTAAAACCCGACTATATAGCAACCACACTCGCTGGTTATACAGATTATACCTATGGAAGAGATTTACCAGATTTAGATTTAATAGAAAAAATTGTAAAAATTACGAATATACCTGTTATCGCTGAAGGAAATATCTCTACTCCTCAATATGCAAGACAAGCAATCTTATACGGAGCATACGCTGTTACTGTCGGATCGGCCATTACTAGGCCTCATATAATTGCTAAAAATTTTAAAGATCACCTTAAGGACTTTGGAAACGATGAAATTTCTGCTGTAGGCATAGATATTGGAGGAACTTGGACTCGTGGAGTTTTAATCGATAGATTTGGAGAAATTATAAAAAGTAAAAAGGTACCTACAGCAGCGGCAGGCAAAGAAGTTATTTCAAATATGCTTCCTCTAATTAAAGATTTAAAAACAGATGAAACTCACTTTATAGGAATTGCTACCGGCGGAAAAATCGATTTTAAGTCCGGAATTGTCAATTTTTCAACCGGTTTGATTCCTGATTGGGAAGGAGTACAAATAGCAGATATTGTAGAACAAGAATTTCATATAAGGCCAAAGGTTGATAATGATGCTAATTGTGCTGCATATTTTCAATATTACACTACAAAAGTAAACAATTTATTGATGATAACCGTAGGGACAGGTCTCGGTGGAGGAATAATTAGTAACGGGAAGATAATAAGAGGAATTATGGGAGGTGCTGGAGAAATAGGTCATATTGTATACCCGGGAAATAATAAACGATGTACTTGTGGAAAAGTTGGTTGCGTTGAAACTTTACTTTCTGGAAGATACTTAAAAGAAGAAGTATATGAAAAGAATAATGAAAAATCCCTAAAAAATATAAAAGATTATGCAAAAGTTATGGCTTGGTTAATTGATACAGTTAAAACTACCGTGGACTTTGAAAAATGTTATCTTGGTGGAGTCATTCCAAAGTATGGGGAGAAAGTTTTAAAGGAAATTCGATCAAGTTACAAAGAAATAAGAAATGAAAGTGGGGATTTTATCGAATTTAGCCAATTAGGCGAATTTGCAGGCGCAAGGGGATCGGCAATACTTTCATTTCAAAAAGGGGAAATCTAAAAATGAGTAAAATTCAAGCTTTGCTTAATTCTAGGATGCCTACTTTCACTAAGTCTGAAAAGAAAGTAGCTGAGTATATATTTAATAGTAAAAAAGAGGAAATAACAAGAATTACCATAACCGAATTAGCTACAAAGTGTGGAACAAGCGAGGCTACAATTGCTCGGTTTGTTAAAAAAGCAGGTTTTGAAACGTTTCAAGATTTCAAACTTACCTTAGCCTTGGATAATAATGAAGATATATTTGAAGAAGAAAAAGATATTACTATCTTCAAGAATGATTCTCCTCAAGAAATACTTAGGAAAATTAAATTGGGTTCTCTTAAATCGATTGAGAGCACAACTTCAATACTAGACATAAATAAGTTTTTACAAGCTGCAAATTTCATTAGATCTGCTAAAAGAATAGAGATTTATGGAGTAGGATCCTCGTCAGCAGTTGCCAAAATACTACAATACAAGTTGACAAGGTTAGGTTTTCCGTCTTACGCCTTGGAAGATCCTCACATGCAAGCTATCTCCGCAGCTACTTTGAACTTTGGGGATTTAGCAATTGGAATAAGCCAAAGTGGGTCCACTAAAGACACAGTAGACTCGTTAAATGTTGCAAAAAAGCATGGGGCAACAACTATTAGTTTGACTGAACATGCGAATTCCCCTATTACAAAATCTTCTGATGTGGTATTAGAAATATTCTCTGGTGAAAACCCTGTAAAAACTAGCGCAGGTAGATCTATCCTGGTTCAAATTTTTGCTGTGGAGATCTTGTCTGGTTTATTGTATTCAATAGAATATGAAAAGGCCTTAACTACAGGAAAAGACACTGCAAGAGCAGTCGTTAATAAATTATACTGAGGTGGTTGTAGTGAAATATCGTAAACAAGTTACAATTGTCGGCGGAGGGATCGCAGGGTTCCATGCAGCGATAGCAGCTTCAAGAAGTGGCCTGAAAACATTATTAATTGAAAAAAATTCTACAATTGGCGGGCTTACTACACTTGGATTGGTTAATCCATTTATGAAATATTGGCTAGATAACCAACTATTGATAAAAGGAATATTTCAAGAACTAATTGAAAGGTTAAAAAGAAAAGGAGGAGTTTACTTCAACACTTTTGACAGTGAGTTAATGAAGATTGAAATGATGAATATGCTTAAAGAAAGTGAAGTTGAAATATTATTTAAAACAATGGTAACAGAAGTCATAAAAGAAGAAAACAAAGTTATTTCCTTGAAAGCCCAATCCTCAAACGGCGAAAAAGTTGAAATTGAATCCGACTTTTTTGTTGATGCCAGCGGCGATGGAATAGTAGGGTATCTTTCTGGAAATGAATGTTTTGTAGGCGATAAAATGGGTAAAAATCAAGCTTTAACAATAATGTTTACTATTGCAGGTGTTGATTTTAAGAGTGTCAGAAGTGATGTAAAAAATAACCCGGAAAACTTCTTTGCATGGGTTACTCCGAATATGGACGTTATTTCTGTTGCAGGTTACTTTAAAGAACTAGAAGCGGTCAAAAAAGAAGATCCTTCGTTACCTATAGATCATTTCTTTTTTGCTCAGTTACCTGGTAAAGGAAGAGTGACAGTTAATACTATGAATATCTCTAAGGACTCAATTGATAACTCAGAACTTTCAAGAAGTATATTAGAAGGATCCATAATGGTGGAAAAGATATTCAATTTTGCAAAAGGATATGTGAAAGGATTTGAAAACGCATACCTTGAAAAAATAGCCCCAGAAATTGGGATAAGAGAAAGTAGAAGAGTTAAAGGAATGTATGTTTTCACAGGAGAAGATGTAAGAACTTATAAAAAATTCCCAGATGGAGTGGTGAAAGGTTGTTATGGAATTGATATTCACTCAAATGAAAAGAAAATAGATGAAAAAGAAAAAGGTTTTATTCCGAAATATGATGACTACTATGAAATACCTTTACGATCGTTAATATCAGAAAGCTATACAAATTTGGCAATAGTTGGAAGGTGTTTTTCTTCGGATTTCGAAGGTCAATCCGCTGCAAGAATTCAACCAACATGTGCAGGTATGGGGCAAGCGATTGGTGCAGGAATTTATTTGGCAATGAGCAAGAATATCGAACTTTTGAAGATCTATCCCAAAGAAATAGAAAGTCAGATTCAAAAGATATCAAAGTTTTAGCCACGAAATGTGGCAAAAAAAGAAGGAGGTAGATTGGCATGAAAAAGTTTTTTGTGGTGTTGTTATGTTTGATTATCGGTTCGTTGGTGTTATCAGCAGAAAGTGTAACTGTTGAATTTTGGACGCTTTCTTTGTCTACATTTTCAAATTACATTAACTCAGTTATAGATACTTTCGAAGCTGCAAATCCTGACATAAAAATCAACTGGGTCGATGTCCCTTACGATGCTTTTCAACAAAAACTCATCGCTTCAATAGCCTCGGGTAACCCCCCTGATCTGGTGAATATGAATACTCCTTGGGCTATAGACTTTGCGGCTCAAGATGCATTAAGCCCTATCGATGAATTCGTAACTGAAGTAGACAAATACGGATACTTAGCGAACTATTGGGAAGCTACCGTAATAGATGGAAAATCATATGCTATTCCTTGGTATCTAAGTCCCCAAATTATGCTTTACAACAAACAGATTTTTGAAGAAGCGGGCTTAGATCCTAATGTTCCACCAAAGACATGGGATGAAATCATAGAATATTCTAGAATAATTAAAGAAAAAACTGGTCTATACGGATATCAACCCAACATCGTTGCGCATATCTATCTTCAGGAAGAGGGCGTCCCGTTAATTTCTGCAGATGGAACAAAGGCTATAGTCAATACTCCTGATGCAATTACTAAATTGAAACAACATCAACTCGCCTTCAAAGAGGCACTTATGCCTCAAGATTTAGGAGGTTATCAAGCAGGTACCCAAAAGTATGCAGGTGGAAGAATTGCCATGTTCCCTGTTGGAATAACTATGGTTAAACATGTTCAAATAAATAGTCCAAGTATATTCGAAGTTAGTGATGTTACTTCCTTCCCTTTGGGAAAAGGTAAAAAAATTCCTGCGGGAGCAATGAATGTGGCAGTGCCATACAATGCGAAAAATAAAGCTGAAGCGGTAAAATTTGGATTATGGCTAACTTCCCCATATTGGCAAGTGGAGTTTGCTAAGATCGCAACAGTTGTTCCCTCAACGAAAATATCGCTTGAAGAAGATCCTTGGTTTTTAGAAAGAGCAGAAACAGATTTGAATGTTAAAGCACAATTAGTAGCTAGTGAATCAATGATATATGGTTTTGATCAAGACGCTATCGGGAAAATAATAGGACCAGCAAAATATTCTGAATTCAGAAGGATACTAAATGATTATTGGATAGCTGCTATTAAAGGTGATTACACGGTAGAAGAAGCATTATCCTTAGCTGAAGAAGAATTAAATGAACTATTATTAAGCGAATTTTAGTTTTTTATTTATTGGTTAAAGGCGATAGGGTATCCACCTATCGCCCTTGATTTAGGAGGTGTGACATTTGAAACTTAATAGAAAAAAGCAAACATTTTTGATTGCCTTTTGCTTTTTAGTAGCCCCTTTGGTTTTATTGAGCATCTTCAGTTATTATCCAATCGTGAGAGGGATAACTTTATCTTTCGTTGATTATAATATGTTAACAGGTGAAACTAAATGGGTAGGGCTAAAAAATTATAGGTGGCTTTTTAATTACAAGTATTTCTATATTTCGTTGGCTAATACTTTAAAGTATCTTATAGTTGTTCCTTTTATACAATTCGCCTCAATGGGATTAGCGGTTCTTGTCAATCAAAAAATACCTGGAATAAAATTTTTTAGAACATTGTTTTATGTTCCTGTAATAACAGGCAGTGTTATAGTCAGTATAGCCTGGAGATGGATATTCGATGTAGACGGCATACTCAATTATTTTCTTATTTCTTTGAACATTATAGAAGAACCGGTTTTATGGCTTTTAGATAAAAATGTAGCTTTGTTTTCATGCATGTTTGTTACCTTTTGGAGAGGCCTTGGTTATTATATGATTATCTATCTAGCTGGATTACAAAATATACCTTCGGAGCTTTACGAAGCAGCGGCTTTAGATGGCGCGAGCAGTTTTAAAAAATTCACCAGAATTACCATTCCTTTATTAAGACCTACAATGTTATTGTGCTTTGTTTTGTCAACTATGTCCGCTTTAAAGGTTTTTGAAGAAGTTTTTCTACTCACCGGAGGAAAAAATCAAACAACTACTTTAATGTTTGAAACTTACAACTTAGCCTTCAATAGATACCAGTTTGGGAACTCAGCGGCTTTAGGAGTAATATTTTCTGCCTTCTTAATTACTCTAACATTAATACAGTTTAAATTTTTTGGTTTAGGAGGTGTCGGTGGTGAGAAAAAAAGGGAAAAAACAAATAAATAAGAAAAAAATAATAAAAATTACTTTAAATTATGTTCTTTTAATTATTTTGGCCTTATTTTTTATATTCCCATTTTTATGGGCTCTTTCTACATCTTTGAAGACCGCAACAGATGTCCTGGTTTGGCCGCCAAAGTGGATACCGAAACCCACTACTCTCGATGCTTACAAATACGTTATTGAAAATGTTCCATTTCCGCGATACTTTTTAAATTCTTTAATAATTACAGCCTTGGGAATAATTTTTAATGTTGGGTTTGCATCTTTAGCAGCCTATCCACTTGCAAGATTGGAATTCAAAGGAAGAAATCTTCTGTTTTTCTTGATTTTGTTGCCTATGATGATCCCCATTCAAGGAGGTCTAATCGTTAATTTCATAACTATTTTAAATCTTAAACTTTTCGATACTTATTTAGCTATTGTTTTGCCGAGTGCTGTTAATATTTTTGGAATTTTTATAATGAGACAAAATTATCTATCTATTCCAAGGGATCTTGAAGATGCCGCTAGAATAGATGGTTGTAACGAGTTTCAACTTTGGTGGAAAATAATGTTTCCAATGGTGAGACCTGCGGCTACAGCACTTTCTATTATTTCATTTGCAGGTTTTTGGAATGCTTTTTTGTGGCCATTGATAGTTCTTCAAAGTCAAACTAAATTCCCTTTACAAGTAGGCCTTTCTTACTTAAACAATATGTTTGAACAAAATTATAGATATATCACCGCTAGTTTAATTATTGCTTCCATCCCTATTCTTGTCTTCTTCTTTTTCACTCAAAGGTATTTTATAGAAGGCTATCAAGGGGCCTTGAAACAGTGAACTTTTAGTCTCAAATAAGTGTTTCTAAAAGGAGATGTCTGACAACAGATGAAAAAAGGAATAATGTTTCTATTTTTTGTGTTTTGTTCAGTGATTTTTTTTGGGGCAGAAGTTGGAGTACTAGTATCAGAAACTTCTCAAAATTTCTACGGGTCCTCATCTTACCAAGCTATATTGGAAGGGACTTTAAGGAGCCTAGAATATGGGAATATTAAATACGAACTTTTAGATACAACCATTGTAAATAACATAGGAATACCTGATTATATAAAAGTTTTGATACTTCATGATAACGCGGCTTTAACAGAAAGGGAAATTTCCGAAATAGAAGCATTTCTTCAAAGAGGTGGGAAAATACTTGGAGGTTACGAAGCGACTCTTAGATATTCTGATGGAAAGATAAGGTCAAATTATATTGTGGGCCCTTATCTAGGAATACAATATTCTAGTTGGGAAAGAGGAGAATACAATTATATGCGCATCACAGAAGAGGGAAAGAAAGTTTTTGGTGAGGAGATACCGGACTACATCAAAATGCCCAGAGGTTTCACTTTTACTTTTAAAACAATTGATCCAGAAGTAAAGAGATTAGCTGAATGGTCAAAAGATTCCGAAGGAAATCCTTCTACATCATATGAAGATAATTGCGCAGTAGTTTTAGGAAAATCAGGAATATTTTTCAGTGAAAATGTTTTTGCTTTAGCTTTGGGTGATCATATCTTCCAAAAACTAATTGCAAATGCGACCAGATACCTATTAAACCTCCCCCCTACACCGATTGACGAAGTAGAAATTGAACTATCAAAAGTTGAAAATGAAATAAAAGAGATGAGAAATGAAATTGAAGGAATACAACCTCATGTCACAGAAGAAAGATACTTTTTTTTATTAAATAGTATAAATGAATTGGAAAAAAGATTAGAGGACGTCAAAATAAAAGGATCTTCAATGGAAGAGGTGAATAAACTGAAAGAAGAATTAAGTATTGTAAGGAGCTATACTTTTCGTAGTGATAAGATAGAAACAAGAGTTATGTGGTTAGATTATTCAGCCATCGCACAAGCAAAAACCCCCGACAATTTGTCTAAAGTTATTAATGTATTGGCAGATTTGAATTTTAACTTGTTATTACCTGAAATCATTTATCAAGGACGAACAATCTCAAAAACACTTAGCGAAATGACAGGGTACCCTCTATCTGAATTATTTGAAGAATGGGAGGAGGACCCTTTGCAAATCATAATTTCTGAAGCACACAAAAGAGGTATGGAAGCCCATCCATGGGTTTGGACATTTGCCATTGCACACACCTCTCCAAGTCCTATGATGTCTTTACACCCAGAATGGCTTGAAAAAGATAAATTTGGTAATATTTATTCAGAGTCTCAAACCGTATGGCTTTCTCATTCTAATCAAGAAGCAAGAAATTTCATCAAAAATGCGATCCTCGTTTTGGTCAAAGAATTTGACGTAGATGGAATTCATTTAGATTATATAAGATATGCCTCTGACTATATGGGCTATGATGAAAGTACAATCAAAAAATTCTATGAAGAAAGTGGAATTGATCCATTTACGATAGAAAAGTATTCACCAGAAGCAGTAACTTGGCAATTGTGGAGGGAAAACCTTGTTACTTCGTTCGTTCAGGAAATTTATCGCGAAGTAAAAAAAATAAACCCAGAAATAATAGTAAGTGCAGCCGTAGGCCCTTCTTTAAGTGAATCAAGATTAAAATACAAGCAACACTGGGGAAATTGGGCACAAAACCATTACATTGATGCGTTGTTCCCAATGGACTACAAAAGTAGTTCAGAGGATCTTGAATTAGTTCTCGATAAACAAAAAGATTACAGTAGATATGTTCTTATCTATCCTGGTTTAGCAGCTTTTTCTCTTAGAAACGAAGATGAAATGATGAAACAAATTGAGGTTGTTAAAGAAAAGGGCTTCCCCGGTGTTGCCACATTTTCCGCTTCTTATATTAAAAGTTTGAACCCTACTATGACTAAAACAATTGATTTATCTATTCTTAAAACAGGTTATTTTAGAGAAGATGCCATCACAGCTCACGCACCGTTAAAAGGCCTTTTTGAAACATTTACAAAGGAAGTTGAAGATTCTATGGTGATCCTTCAAGAAAATGGCTTTTTAACAGATGAAGAAACTAAATGGCTTAAAGCAGAAATCAAAAATACTTTAATTTGGAACGAAGACGGTATTTTTAACTTTTGGCAACAATTATCTGCTTTAAAAACTAAAATTGCTTCCAATATCACAAACTACGACGCTTCTATAACACTAATAAATGAGATCTACAAAATGATGGACATTTTAAGGCCCATTTTATATGCAAAAGAAAGAGAAGGGAAAACTCCAATAAAAGCTACAAAACCTTCAGAAATGGTTGTTGTGGAAAATTTAATCCCTTTGCCAAAAATGCAAATACAAAAGGTTTCAACTCCTTCTGTAATAGATGGAAAAATTGATAATATTTGGGAAGAAACAGAATGGTCTAACAATTTCCTAACAAACGATAGTGGGGACTCTTTCCCTTTTGAAACCAAGGTGAAAGCCTTTTACGATGAAAAATATCTGTATGTACTATTCTCTTGCGAAGAACCTGAGCTATCTGAAATGAAAGTTATAGAAGGGCCGAGAGACACAAGGGTATATTTAGGAGATTCAGCGGAAGTTTTTATTTGGCCTGATGAATCCGATCCTTCAAAATATTACCATTATGTAGTTTCAGCAAATGGAACTATATACGATGAAATTGGATTTGATTCACGGTGGAACGGTAATATAGAAGCTGCTACAAACAAACTAAAAGGAAAGTGGATTGCAGAGTTGAAAATAGATCTCCAAGAAATAGGCGTAGATGTTTCTAAAATAACCAGAGTCAACTTCACAAGAAACAGATGGAAAGGTGATGCCGCATTATATGGATGTTGGAGTTGCACTTATGGTTCTTTCCATACCCTTGAAAGATTCGGATATCTAGAATTTTTATAATAGACTGATACTATCCGTTGTATGAGAAATTAAAAATGTATTTTAATTCAAAATAAAGGAAGGTCATTAAAATGAGAATAATATTTTTACCTATTGATGAAAGATTTTGTACTCGGGAATATTTTTTAATGTTCGCAAAAGCCTCGGGCTTGAATATTTTAACTCCTCCTAAAGAATTGCTAGGAGCTAAAAAAATCCCCGCAGATACCAATGCTTTAAAAGATTGGCTTTTAGGCAACTCTCAAGAAGGAGATAATTTAATCCTTTCATTAGATACCTTGATCCATGGAGGATTAATCCCATCAAGAATAAATTTACTCCAAAAACCTACAATTAATGAAAGGCTTAAAATTCTTAATACTTTAAAGAAAAAAAGAACAGTGATCTATCTCTCTTCCACAATAACAAGAATCCCCATATACAACTCGTCGGATGAAGAACCTGATTATTGGGAGTATTATGGAGAAATTTTAAGTAATCTGTCAAAGGATTTCGCTAAATATCTAGAATCAAAGGATAAGCTACAAAATTTATCCTACAAAGATGATTTACCAAGATTTTTGGAAGAGTTTAAAAACAAATATCAAGAAATCCCCGAATGGATGATAAAAGACTTTTTTTGGAGGAGAGAAAGAAACTACACCATTATCCAAGAAGCGATTAAGCTCGTTAATAATGGAGCGGTAGATTTTTTGAATATAACCTTGGATGATAATTCTCCCGGTAGCTTATCAGTTTATGAATCAAAACTGCATCAAAAGTTAGTGAACCAATTAGATTTAAATGAAAAAATCTCCATTCATCCTGGTGCAGACGAAACTTCGTTAACGCTTTTAAGCAGGTTATTATGTTCGACGTTTAAATATTCACCTTCTTTTGAAGTTTTTTATACACATCCAGAATCAATCACTTTGATTCCCCCTTATGAAGGATATCCCTTAAAAAGTAGCGTTGAAACTCATATTGAAGCAGCTGGAGGTAAAATAGAACAAAAAGGTGATATTTTACTTTTATTGAATAACTCTTCTGATTATAGTAGATACGACAATACTTTTCAAGACACATTAGCTGTATCTGAGGAAGAATACGAAACAATTATTGAAAGAATTAAAAAAGAAGATAAAATTATTGGAATAGCTGATATAAGGTATGGAAATGGCTCAGATAAAAGATTAGTAGAAAAACTTTTGGAAAATCAATTAGATTGGCTAAAGATAAATTACTCTGGGTGGAACACTGTAAGCAATACTCTTGGAACAGTTATCCTCCATTCTATAATTCAGTATTTTGCTCAAAAAAATTATTTAAAATTAGACACAAAAGAGTTACTTAAATTACAGGCCTTTTTTTTCATAGAACATTGGGGTTACCAAGCAGTGGTAAGACAACAACTAAGAAAAGATTCTGCCCAAAAAGGGTGCAATATATGGACACTTATGCCCGCTGAAAAATGGGCAGAAGAGTATACTAAAACTAAACTATTACCTTTCAAGGAAGTAATAGAAAAAAGCATGAAAAAGAGATGGAAAATGGAAATATTTTTCCCATGGCATCGAAGCTTTGAAGTTGGAATAAATTTATCTCCGTAATTCAAAATCTTTGATCATCGTTGAACAATCCACCAATAAAGCCTCTGCCCATATTTCTATTTTCACCCTTGTTTTGATACTTTGCTGCAGCGTTTATTCTGTCTGCGAGTCTTGAAAATGGAAGACTTTGTAGATAAATTGTCCCTGGACCCTTGAGTCTTGCTATGAACAAGCCTTCCCCACCAAAAAGTGAATTTCTAAAACCCCCTATAAACTGAACATCATAATTCACAGTTCTTGAAAAACCTACTACACAACCAGTGTCTACTTTTAAAATTTCACCAGGTTGTAACTGCCTTTCGATTAAAGCCCCCCCTGCATGAATAAAAGCCATTCCATGCCCTTCTAACCTTTGAAGAATGAAACCTTCTCCACCAAATAACCCTGTGCCGATCCTTTTAGTAAACTCTACTTCTATTTCTATCCCATTTGCTGCACATAAAAAACTATCCTTTTGGCATATAAAAGTCCCATTGAATTCTATTAAATCGATCGGTACAATCTTACCTGGATAAGGAGCTCCAAAAGCAACATGCCCTTTGCCTTCCCCATTTTGTACAAAGTTTGTTATAAAAAAACTTTCTCCAGTCATCATTCTTTTCAAGCCTCTGAAAAGACCTCCACCTGTGTTGGTTTGCATCACTATTCCTTCTTCCATATACATCATAGCACCAACTTCAGCCCTAATCCCTTCTCCTGGGTCAAGCTCAATTTCCACTAGTTGCATGTCATCACCATAGATTTTGTAATCTACCATATCAGCCATTTTCTAAATCCTCCTTAAATTCTAAAATTTGTTGTCTTTAAAAAATAGATGTATAGAGCTCCTTCGCCCCCCAGCAATTTTAGTTCTTTCATATTATAATTTATTTATATGGAAAATTAAAAATAGAATTTTTTAGATAGTCTTGATTTTTATTTTTTTTATGATATAATATTAATGGTAATTAAGAGAAAATTAATTAACAAAATGAGTGCCGAGGGCTTTTTGCCCTCGAGCTTTTTTATAAAAAATATTTTTTGAAATGAAAGGGGTGAATGCCATGTTAACCAACAAAGAAATTAAACAGTTAATATGGGAAAAAGCCGATAACGTTGCTTCTAAGTTGGGTCTTGAAATTTTTGATATCTTAATTAAAGGTAGTAATAAAAATAAAATTCTAGAGATTGTTATCGATAAAGCAAACGGATACGTGTCCATAGGAGATTGTGAAAGATTTTCCAAGGTTTTTGACCCTTGGTTAGACGAAATTGATCCCTTTGACAAGAGTTATGAGTTAGTAGTTAGTTCTCCTGGACTCGATAGAAAATTGAGAGGCAAAAAAGATTACGAAAGATTCAAAGGAAAATTAGCAAAATTTATTTTAAAAGGTAAAGAAAAGAAACACCCTGTATTAATTGGGTATATTGAAGATGTATCGGAAGATCAGATTAAAATTACTGAAAAAGATTCTGGAAAATTATTCAACATTGATTTAAACGAAATAGATAAAGCAAATTTAGAAATTGAATTGTAAAATTTGAAAGATATAGGAGGTG
>JAALLP010000056.1_pt1 | contig 24300 bp, 29 predicted proteins | sample 7245951 | NCBI WGS metagenome assembly JAALLP01 (sample SAMN13049199, study PRJNA578106) | oil field metagenome | isolation source: filtered produced water from oil reservoir B6 | place: USA:offshore Texas | collected 2016
AGCTTCAGGAATGATTCGGAGCTGGGTTTATTTAGTGATGCCTTTTTTCCGGATATTAAACGTTTGCACCAAATAAAATTTCCAATTTGCATCATTTAGGGGCTTGACATATTACCGCTTGACTTTATGAAAAAGAACAAGCATAAAAGCCGGCCGGCTAATTACCGGGAGGATGAAATTTGCGGAATTATAATTTCTTTAATGCGCTTTCAGCGGCGCTAATTGTCTTTTCGATTTGATCTTCCGTGTGTGCCAGTGAAACAAAAGCCGCCTCAAACTGAGAGGGTGCCAGGTAAATTCCCTCCTGGAGCATGGCTTTAAAATAGTTTGCGAAGGCTTCCGTATCGGATGAACAGGCGGTGGCAAAATCCCTCACCGGTTCCTCAGTGAAGTACGAACATACCATGGAACCTACCCGGTTTACGTATGCCGGGCGTCCGGCTTTCCGGACCGCTTCCTGAAGGCCTTCTGCCAGGCGGGCAGATTTCTCTTCCAATTCTTGATAGACGCCTTCTCTCTTTAGAATCCGTAATGTAGCAAGTCCCGCGGTGACGGCCAGGGGATTTCCGGATAAAGTTCCGGCTTGGTAAACCGGGCCCACAGGTGATATGTATTCCATAATTGCCCTTTTACCCCCGTAAGCACCAACCGGCAGACCGCCCCCTATTATCTTACCCAGGCAGGTGAGGTCGGGCTCTATGCCGTATAGTCCTTGGGCCCCGTTATAGCTCACCCGGAAACCGGTCATTACTTCGTCAAATATCAGAACAGTTCCATACTGAAGCGTAATCTTGCGAAGTCCCTCCAAAAAGCCTGGTTCGGGGGGAACAACACCCATGTTTCCGGCAATGGGTTCAACAATTACTGCGGCAATGTTGGGTCCTTCTTGTTCAAATATCTTTCTACAGGTTTCAATGTCATTAAAGGGAGCGTTAATGGTGTTTTCTGCTGTGGATTCGGGCACACCGGGACTGGTGGGTACTCCGGTGGTAAGGGCACCCGATCCTGCCTTTATTAATAGAAAGTCGGCATGACCGTGATAACAACCTTCGAATTTTACAATCTTATTTCTGCCTGTATACCCGCGGGCCAGGCGCAATGCGCTCATGGTTGCTTCGGTGCCCGAGTTGACCAGGCGTACCATGTCCATAGACGGAATGGCTTCAATTATTTCGCCGGCCAGCTGGGTTTCCAGTTCGGTGGGGGCTCCAAAGCTTGTACCTTTCTCCATGCATTTATTAAGTGCCTCTACCACTTCAGGGTGGCGGTGCCCTAGAATAAGGGGGCCCCATGAGGCTACATAGTCTATGTAGCTATTCCCGTCCGCATCAAATATGAGCGCTCCTTCACCCTTTTCAATGAAAAGAGGATTCATACCCGCAATTGACTTAAATGCGCGAACGGGACTGTTTACGCCACCGGGGATAACTTTCTTGGCCTTGGTAAAAAGCTCTTCTGATTTGGCGAAACTTTTAGACACTTTACCACTCCTACAATATAAATTTAATCCTCAAAGTACCTCATGCTACTCTTCTTCAATTCCCGGGTACTGAAAACTGCTTTAAATTTACGGTACCCGGTTTTTTCCGAGATGGCCTTAGCCTTTTCTTCACACTCGGCATGGGTTTTACCATGTACCACTGTGAACAAGTTGTAAGGCCATCCCGGGTGGGTGGGGCGCTGGTAGCAATGACTGATTTCGGGAAACTGGGCCATTGTTTTACCCGCTTTTTCAACTTGGTCGTCCGGTATGTCCCATACAATCATGGCATTGGCCGTAAACCCCAGATTCTGGTGTCTAACCGTGGCTCCGAATCTTCGCAGGATTCCTCTTTGCTTAAACTCATTAATCTTATCAATTAATTCCTGCTCTTTCATTCCCAGTCTGCGGGCGATTTCCGCAAAGGGCCTGCTGACCAGGGGCATATTATTCTGCAGTTCCCTTATAATCTGCTTTTCCTGTTCCGTTAACATTTGTTCTCCCTCGTAACTTTAAAGTTTACCTTTATTTTAAAAATGCGACTGGCGGGAAGGTTTAAAATATCTTGAATCCCGGTACGTTCCCGAATTTCATTTAAAATATGATTAATTTTTTCATTGGATTCGGCCAGAAGGGTGAACCACATGTTATAATCGTGATCCCGTAAATAATTATGGGTTATACCCGGGTACTCATTTACAATTTTAGCCACGAATTCAATTCTATCCTCGGGTACCTTCATTGCGCATAATGTTCCTGTATATCCCACTTTACGGGAATCAAATATACCCCCTAGCCTGCGGATGACTCCCGTATCCAGCAGTGCCCGCAACCTGTTAATTATTTCTTCTTCCGATGTGTCCAGCTGCCGGGCCAATTCCTTGTATGGCTCGGGCACCACGGGAAAGCCGTTTTGAATGAGGTTTATCAATTCCTTGTCCAATTTGTCCAAATTCATGTCAATATCCCTTTCTTCCGTGATAGAGGCACCAGGGTTCCTCTGCCATATAGTCCTTGTGATAGTAGTAGGCCCTTGCCCTGCATCCTCCGCAAACCTTCTTGTAACGGCAGGAGCCGCATCCCCCCTGGTAATCCAGGGAACGTAACCTGTCAAAAACTTCATTTTGCTTCCATAGTTGGCTAAAGGGTGTGATACGCACATTGCCCACCGGAATTTCCAGGTAAGCACAGGGCTGGACGTCCCCCACCGGGTTAATGATACAATAAGAAATCCCGGCTAAACATCCACGGTTAAAGCGCAGGTTTAAGCCCATTTGCTCTGCAATACGCATAAACTGGGGTGCACAAGTTGGCTTAACTTCAATATCCACCTGCTGCTGCTTTTCCATCAGCCGCCTGATCAAGTTTTCGTACTGGATTGCCCGCAGGCTTTCTTCTTCGATATCTACGGCTCTACCGGTGGGCACCAGGAAAAATACGTGATGGGCGCGGGCACCTTCTGATACTGCAAGATCAGTCAGTGCCTCCACATCATCGTAGTTCCATTCCATAACTGTGGTATGGACTTGAAAGGGCAAGCCCTCCTGCCGGCAAGCTCTCATGCCTGCCACCGCTTTTTCCCAGCATCCGGGTACGGCTCTGAATTTATCATGTTTGCCTGCATCTGTGCTGTCCAGGCTAATACCCGCGGCCATGGCCCCTGCTTCTTTAAGTTTACGGGCGACTTCGGGTGTGATAAGGGTGCCGTTGGTTCCCAGCACCGGGCGCAAGCCTTTTGCGGAAGCGTGGGCTATTAATTGGTAAATATCTTGTCGCATTAGCGGTTCTCCGCCGCTAAAGATCATAATTTTAAAGCCTGCTTTGGCTATTTCATCTATGAGATTTAAAGCTTCTTCGGTGTTTAGTTCGTCTTCCGTGCTAATTCCTGCATCCCGGTAACAATGCTGGCAGTAAAGGTTGCACGCGTTTGTAGTATTCCAAGATACCAGCATGGTATCAATCCCTTCTGTAATCTAACTATCAATATCTGTTTGCAGCCAACGGGCCACATCTATAGCGTGGTAGGTAAGGATGATATCTGTACCCGCCCTCTTTAATCCGGTTAGATATTCTAAAACTACACCTTTTTCATCTACCCATCCCTGGGATGCCGCTGCTTTAATCATGGAATATTCACCGCTAACGTTATAAGCGGCCACGGGGAGATTGAAAGTATCCTTGGCCTTTCTAATGATATCCATATAAGCAAGAGCGGGTTTTACCATTACAATATCGGCCCCCTCTTCTATGTCCAGTTCAATCTCTCTCAATGCTTCCCGCGCGTTAGGAGAATCCATCTGGTAGGATTTTCGGTCACCAAATTGGGGTGCTGATTCCGCTGCCTCCCTGAAAGGGCCGTAAAAGGCGGAGGCAAACTTTGCCGAATATGCCATGATGGGGATATCCGTATAACCTTCGTTGTCCAAAGCCTTTCTGATTGCTGCAATCCTACCGTCCATCATGTCAGACGGGGCCACCATATCAGCTCCGCTGCGTATATGGGAGACAGCACAGCGCTGGAGAAGTTCCAGCGTGGGATCGTTTATTATCCGGCCTTCTTTTACAATGCCGCAATGACCGTGGTCGGTATATTCACACAGGCAGACATCGGTAATCACCAGGAGTTGGGGGTAAGCATCTTTAATCTCTCTGACGGCCCTTTGGATTATTCCATCGTCCGCGTATCCCTCGGACCCCACGGCGTCCTTTTCCGCGGGGATACCGAATAAAATAATGCCGGGTATCCCCAACCGGGTTACTTCTCGCAATTCTTTTATTAATACATCCACGGAGTAATGATAAACACCGGGCATTGACCCAACGGCCCTTTTAATCCCGCTGCCGTGAGTTACAAAAAGGGGTAAAATCAAATCGTCAATGCGGAGGTGATTCTCCCGTACCAGCCTGCGCAAGGTTTCACTGGAACGCAGGCGCCTCAGGCGGGTAATTGGAAAAGTCACTTTTTTTCCTCCTTTACGAAATACCTATTTCTTCATCCGTAAGATAACAGGCCGGATCGGGGGCCCAGAAATCCCCATGAACAGCCTCGGCCCGCGGTCTGAAGTTACCGTTGCATATGTCCAGCCAGCGACACTTACTGCAGCGGCCCTTTAAAAGCGGCTTGCGATTTTTTAATCCTATTAATATCGGGTTGCCGGAATCGCCCCAAATTTTAGAAAAACTTTCTTGGGTGATATTGCCAAGGGTGTGGTTTTGTGTAAATTGGTCGGGGTGAACATAGCCCTGCCAGTCAATCTGGGCAATGGCAATACCGCTGCGGTTACCACCGTTCAACCGCAGCAGGTTAAGCGCCTCCTCGGCCCTGGCCGGGTCCTGCCGCAGTAATTTAAGATATACATATACACCGTCGGCATGGTTGTCCACCGTCAGGACTTCCTTGTCTAATCCCCTGCGGTGAAAATCTGCTGTACGTTCAATGATTAAGTCCAGTGCTGATCTAGTCTCTTTATGGGAAATGTCTTCTTCAATCATTTTGCTTCCCCTGCCGGAATAAACCAAATGATAGAAACATACCCTGGGAATATCTTCTTCCTCCAGCAATTTAAAAATTTGCGGTAATTCCTGATAATTATGCTTATTGATAGTAAATCGAAGGCCCACTCTTTGCTGTTCCCTTCGGCAATATTGAATGCCCTTCAAGGCTTCAACAAAGGCGCCCTTTTTACCCCGAAAACGGTCATTATTCTCGCCGATGCCGTCGAGGCTGATTCCCACGTAGGATACGCCGGCCTTTTTAATGTCACGGGCTAATTCAGGTGTAATTAGGGTGCCGTTAGTGGAAATGGTAACCCGAATACCTTTTTTCTTGGCATAACCAACCAACTCAAAAAAGTCCGGGCGCAGCAGGGGCTCGCCCCCGGAAAACAATATCACCGGTACGTTGAAATTTGCCAGGTCATCAATAAGGGATAATGCTTCCTTGGTGGAAAGCTCCTTTTCAACAATGTCCGAGCCGGAATCAGAGTAACAATGTTTACACCTTAAATTGCAGGTACGGGTCACATTCCAAACCACCACCGGGCCGTAGCCACTGGAAGTACCGTGTTTTTGTCCATGAGATGTTTTGTTGTACCGCAGGGAATCCCCAAAGTATTCATTGCCGCATACTAGCCGGCTAATACTAATCATAGAGTTATCATTCCTTATATCCAGTTTTATAGATATTATAGCATAAATAAATATTACAGGTTATTTGCTTTAATTATTGCCTTAATAAGACCTTCAATGGTATATTCTGATGCCTGAACGGACACATGCAGTCCGTACTCTTCAGCCGTACGCGCGGTTACGGGGCCTATACAAGCCACGAGGACATTCTTCATCAGTACCCCTATATCGGGAGTATCCAACATAGATACAAAGTTACGAACAGTTGAAGAACTGGTGAAGGTTATGATATCAACTTTTCCCTCTCTGAGCAGTTCCATAAGCTCACCGGTATTATTTGTTTCAACCACCGTTTTATAGGCAGTAACTTCCGTTACCTGGGCTCCCATTTCCTGCAGTGATTTGGGAAGAATTTTACGGGCAATGTCAGCCCTGGGGAGTAACACCCTGTCTCCGGGCTTTAGTTTGTTTTTAAGGCCGGTAACTATTTCCTCGGCTCTAAACTCAGCCGGTACGTAATCAACTTTTAATCCGAGATTTTCCAGGAGTAGCCGGGTTTTAGGCCCGATGGCACATATGTTTACTCCCTTCAGGTCCCTTATATCTCCTCCCAGGTGGCGCAGCCTGCGGGTAAATAATTTAACACCGTTGACGCTGGTAAAAATGGCCCACTGGTAGGATGAAATATCTTTAATAGCTCTGTCCAGAGGAGCAAAATCATCCGGTGGAACAATCTTAATGGTGGGAAACTCATAAGGTTTCCCGCCCAGTTCAGAAATCTTTTGCGACAGTACACTGGCCTGTTCCCTGGACCGGGTAACAACTATTCTTTTCCCGAATAAAGGTTTTTTCTCCACCCAGGCCAGTTTTTCCCTCAAATTTACCACGCCGCCCACAATTATAATGGCAGGGTTTTTAAAATGGGCTTCCCCGGCTTTTTGAACAATATTCTCTAATGTGCCTGTTATTGTTTTTTGCTCCGGGCGGGTTCCCCAGCGAATTAGGGCCACCGGTTCTGAAGAAGATCGCCCGCTCTCCATTAGCTTACGGGCAATCTTATCCAAGTTACCCATACCCATCAGGAAAACCAGTGTTCCTGTACCCTGGGCAATATGTTCCCAGTTAATATCAGAATTTTCCTTGGTGGGATCTTCATTACCGGTAATAAAAGACACTGACGAAGTGTAATCACGGTGAGTAACGGGAATGCCGGCGTAAGCCGGCACGGCTATGGCCGATGTAATGCCGGGAATTATTTCAAAGGGAATATTATTTTCCGCCAAAACTTCGGCTTCTTCTCCCCCCCTGCCGAATACAAAGGGATCTCCCCCCTTTAACCGGGCAATTGTTTTCCCTTCTCTTGCCTTTTCCACCAGTAGCTGATTTATTTCCTCCTGCTTTAAGGTATGCCGGTGGGGACCTTTGCCCACGTAAATCATTTCCGTATCCTGCTGGCATTTCTTTAAAAGTCCTGGATCTGCCAGGCGATCATAAATAATTACATCAGCGGATTGAATGCACTTGAGCCCCTTTACCGTTATCAAATCGGGATCCCCGGGACCTGCGCCGATTAAAAATACCTTACCTTTAGCCATTGTTATCATTCTCCTGTCTGACCTTTTCTAAGATATCGCCAGCCCCCATGTTAAGCAACTTTTGGGCCAGTCGTTCCCCTAACTCCCGGGCCTCTTGGGTACGTCCTTGTATGTTTGACCGTACCGATTCTTGGCCGTCCAAACTTGCCACAGTTGCCTCCATAATCAAAGTAGAGTCTTGAACAGTTGCCAATGCACCTATGGGAACCTGGCAACCACCTTCCAACTTTTTCATCAGAGCCCTTTCGGCAGATATTGCGTGTCTTGATTCAGCGCTTTCAAGTTTACTGATAATGTTGAGGGTATCCCTGTCATTTTCCCTTATTTCCAGTCCCAAAGCACCCTGTCCAACAGCGGGCAGGCATATGGAGTAGGGGATTTTTTGGGCAATCATATCATCGAATCCCATCCGGTAGACCCCGGCATATGCCAGTATTATGCCGTCAAGGGCTTTTTCTTCTATCTTCCTTATACGGGTATGGATATTTCCCCGCAGCGTAACAATATTTAAGTCGGGGCGAAATTTAAGTAATTGGGCCCTTCGTCTCAAGCTGCTGGTACCTATCTTGGCCCCCCGTGGAAGTTTTTCCAGAGAAATTTTATGCGGAGCCACAAGAACATCCCCGGGGTATTCCCGCTGGGTAATTGCTCCTATAAACAGGCCGGGTGGCAATTTTGTGGGTAAATCTTTCATGCTATGGACGGCAATATCTATTTCATTTCTCGCCAGGGCCAGTTCCAATTCCTTAGTAAAAAGACCTTTGTCACCTATTTTGGCCAGGGCCACATCCAGTATGTTGTCACCGGTGGTTTTCATACCCTTGATGAAAAATTTGCAATCCGGATGCAGTTCCTGTAAACGACTGCATACCCATTTGGCTTGCCACATTGCCAACCCGCTTTCCCTGGTACCGATGATAATTTCACGTTTCATTTAAGAGCCTCCACTGCCGATATGTAATATTTTGATGCTTTTAAGCAAGGATTCCCTTACCCAATATTAATAATAACCTGTATTTATCAAAAAAGTGCGGGTGTGCAGAGTTTGTTCTGCGGCACCCGCCGGATATTGTTTTTATTCAAAAGGGACTTCTCAATATTATTAATGAAAGATAATTGTTATTTTGCTTTAGCCGCTGCATTTGCCTTGGGATCTTTATTCTCTTTATCATTATCCCCGGTGTGCAGGTTAAAGAGGTTTTCTAATGCCTCTGTATATAAGGGACCTTTTTCGGTCATGGCGTACGACTTCAGCCGGGTAACCGGATCATGTAATAATTGATTAACAATGGAATTTGCCAGGGAGCTTATCACTTTTTTCTCATGAGCGGAAAGTTCTCCCAGCCGGTTATATGCCCTTTGCAATTCCTTTTGTTTAATTTGTTCTCCCCTGTTTTTCAATTGGGAAATAGCAGGAATAACAAATTGAGTTTTCAGCCACTTTATATATTCCTGTGTATCTTCTTCGATGATGGATTCAGCCATAATGGCTGAGCGCTTTCTTTTGTCAAAGTTATTGTCCACTACATTTTGCAGGGCATCCACATCATAAACCGTGACGCCGGGAATCTCCCTTACGTCGGGCTCAATATCCCGCGGCACTGCTATATCTATCATCATCAGTTGCTTACCTGGCTGTTTGTGCATAAACTCTGAAACATGCTTATGATGCACAACATAGTGAGAGGCAGCGGTGCAGCTTATTACTATATCCGCACCTTCCATGTATTTAAATAGATCATCAAATTTGACTGCAATGCCGTTAAACTGGCTGGCCAGGGATACGGCCCGGTCATAGGACCGGTTGGAAACAATTACTCCGGATACGCCATTGGCTACAAGGTGCTTGGTGGTAAGCTCGCTCATTTTGCCTGCTCCGATGACCAGTACCGAGCGCCCGCCAAGGTCTCCGAATATTTGCTTGGCCAGCTCCACGGCAGCGTAACTGATGGACACAGCGTGCTGGTCAATGCCGGTTTCTGCCCTCGCCCTTTTTCCCGTCCTTATTGCCTGTTGGAATAAAGTGTTCAAAATACGTCCGGTATTGCCGCTTTCCAGGGACAGCTCATAGGCAGACCGGACTTGTCCCAGTATTTGAGTTTCCCCGAGCAGCATGGAATCCAGGCCCGCGGCAACCTGAAAGAGATGTCTTACAGCGTTATGATCAAAATAGCAATAGAGATAATTATCGATTATTTGCTTGGAAAAACCCGATTTGAGGGACAGAAATCCTTTAATGTCTTTAAGTCCTTGCTCTGCGTCTTTGGTTGCGGCATATATTTCCGTACGGTTACAGGTTGACAATATAACCGCACCGCTGATTACCGGATAAGATCGCAGCCCGGCAAGGGATTCAGGCATTGAATGTTCGGCAAAAGACATTTTTTCACGTACTTCTACAGGAGCTGTTTTATGATTGATCCCCACAGCTACAATAAACATTGTTGATCCGCTCCTTTGCCTGTTCCAGATGTCCTTCACGTAAAAGGCGGATAGTTTCCCGATCCGCCAGTGTTGAAAGAATTTTATGTCTTCTTTTGGGGTCATTTATATTCTTAATAATTTGATCCCGTACATTTCCCAGATACTCTAAAAAATCTCCGAATTCAGGCCCGTAAAGAGATTCCAAATCTTCTCGTATTAATTTTGCCATTAAGGGGCTTTTGCCGTTGGTGGATATGGAAATTGATAACGGGCCTCTGCGTATGGTGGAGGGCACGAAAAAGTTTGCCTTGGCCGGTACATCAACAACATTTACCGGAATATCCCTCCGAAAGCATTCAGCGGATACCGACTCATTGACATCTTCCTGGTCGGTGGCACTGATGACGAGGAAAGCTCCGTCTAAATCCTCCGGCTCGTATTTATCTGGTTTTAGCTCTATTTTACCTTTATTTGCCCATTCTCTCAGTTGTGATGTTAATTGCGGGCTAACTACTCGTACACGGGCGCCGCATTCCAGAAGAGATTTTACTTTTCTTTCGGCAACATTGCCGCCACCTATTACGATACATAATTTTCCTGATAGTTTTAAAACAATGGGATAATAGTGGGTCACAGTATCAATTCCCCTAGCAATAATTATGCCACTGGGACAAAATTAGTCATTCAACATCTTACCAGAATTATAACTGCTAAGCAACTGTACACCGGTGGTAAAGGGCTTAGAATTTTCTAAAAGAGATGAAATCAGCAATGGTTTTCAATGTTTCTTTAACCGGTATATCTGGAAGCGGATCTAACTCCTTTTTAGCTTTTGAAATATAATGCCGGGCTATTCCGGATGAATATTCCAACCCACCGCATTCCTTTACAATGGAAATAGCTTGAAAAACCTCTTCATCGCTTTTGGTCGGTTTGACAATTAATTCCAATAAAGCCTGTCTTTCTTTACTATTCTTAAGAGCATATATAACGGGTAAAGTGATAATACCCTGGCGTATATCAGCGCCAATGGGTTTACCCAGTCGCCTTTGTTCAGCTGTCATATCAAGAATGTCATCGGTTATCTGAAAAGCCATACCAACGTGGTTGCCGTAACGGCGTAAAGCCAGGTGTGTTTCAGGGGGCGCGCCGCAGGTAACCGCACCCAGTTGACAAGATGCTGCAATAAGCAGGGCGGTCTTTCGCTTTATCCGGTAAAAGTAATTTCGAAGTGTCTGGCTCGTATCGTAAGAAGCCGAAATCTGGTAGATTTCTCCTTCACACATTTTTACACTGGTATCAGCTAAAACCGGCGGAATAATGGTTCCGGCGTATGAAGATAAAAGAATAAGAGATTGCCCGAACAGGTAGTCGCCTATGTGTGTGGAAATTTTGTTGCCCCACATGGCTTTAACCGTAAGGACCCCTCTGCGTGTCATTGCCGAATCAACCACATCATCATGTACCAGGGTGGCCATATGGATTAGTTCCAGCGCCACCGCCAAGGGCAAAACCTTATTGATTTCAAAGGTCCCGAATTTTCCCCCGAACAAGCTAAATGCCGGGCGCAGTCTTTTTCCGCCTGCTTTGATAAGGTGTGTAGCTGTATCAGCCAAAAGTGGATCCGGAGCTTTAACAACTTTCATTAATTCTTCTTCTACTATTTCTAGTTCAGACCTTATTTCGTCAAATAGTTTTTTCATTATAAATTCACCTGCTCATTTTGTAAAAAACCTAGCGGACAACTTAAAGACATTTCGCCGTTACCACAGTGAAATCCTCCCATGTTTCCATTGAAAACAGACGAGAAACTGCAGGCTGGGCTGTATTGATGTAATCCAACTTTGACGCGGTACCAGCAGAAGAACTAGAATCATTCCCGCCCTCCTGGTGTATAAGTGGACAAGTTAAGGCCTAATCCCGGTTGGATATAAAAAATCCTCCCTTTAGTATCGCTTGATACATAGGGGAGGAAAAGGATCAGAAGAGCCGGTGAATCCAAGAGCAATCTAGTTAAAACCTTTTAATACCCCTGTCAGCTTAATTGTTCGGGGCTTGCAGCTAACTGTATATACTCCAGTTTTCGAAATCACCCTCAGACCGCGTGGTATTGATTTGGCGGGAGTGTGTGAGAATCGAACTCACCAAGGACGGGATCGCCGCCCCACGACTGGTTTTGAAGACCAGGAGGGCCACCAGGCCCCATCCACCCCCATTGATCCTAACAACATGACATTATAATATAATCTCCCGGTTTCGTCAAATACTTGACTCAAAACATTTGTTCCCTTATAATAGTGTCGAACATAAGTTCTGGAAGAGAGGTACCGATGGGAGGTAGTTATAATGAATGAGCGCGGTAGAGCAATTTTAAAGGCTATTCAAGAATTCCGGCGGATTAACGGGTATTCCCCAAGCATCCGCGAGCTGTGTAGTCTTACCGGGGTTAGGTCCTCCAGTACCGTCCATAGTTATCTGACCCGGCTGAGGGAAGAGGGGTATATAGCCAGTGTACCGGAAAAATCCCGTACACTACGGGTTATTGACAAGAGGGAAATTTAAAGGGAGTGAGCTCACATGTCTATTGCTATTGATATAGGATACAGTCATGTAAAAAGTATAAGCGGCGGAAAGAGAGTAATTATTCCATCAGTTGTGGCACCTTTCAGGGAACTTTCACTTGTTGACCTGTCGGAAAGCGGTAGCGGCTATGTAGTGGAAATCTGCCGGGTAGATGGAACGACACGCAAATATTTCGTGGGTGAAATGGCCCTGCAGGAGGGGCACGGGGCAAGCTTTGCCATGGACAGGGAGAAGCACCATCATCCCAATCATGACATTCTGGCCCTCACTGCAGCTAGAGTTTTGAATGTAGTTCCGGGCACCGAAGTGGTGGCAGGACTGCCTGTCGCCTATTACCGTACGCAGAAAGAAGCGCTGAAAAAGCACTTGGAGGGCCTGCATGCAGATGTATCTGTAAACGGAAATAAAATGCAAAGGATTAGTTTCGGAAGGGCGGTAATTTATCCCCAGGGAGCGGGGGCCCTTGTTACAGCCCCAAATCTGCCCCGGGCGGGGATTGTTTTACTGGTGGATATCGGTCAGAAGACTACCGACTATGTTACGGCGGAAGTGGCCGGGGGGGTTGCAAAGCCGGTATCCAGCCTCTGTGGCTCAGTAGAAACCGGCGTACAGGCCATTTACGAGATTTTAGCCCAGGAGTTTCAAGCGCGCACCGGAATGCCACTGGCGGCTGTAAGAATACCCGAAATCATAAATCAGAATAGTCGAATAACTTATTACGGAAAGGAAATAGACTTTTCCGGGGTAATAAACCAGGCCTGTTCGGATATAGCCCGTACTATATCTGATCAAGTGAAGGCTGCCCTGGGAGACAGATTTGCCTTTATAAAGAATGTCTACCTTGCCGGTGGCGGAGCCGGGATGTTGAATTCAATAACTTCGCTTTTCCCGGAGGCTCAAATATTACCCGAACCACAATGGGCCAACGCGGCTGGCTTCTTGAAGGTATTGACCGCATAAGGTGGGAGCGGAAATCTGTTTTCTTACGGGAGAAAACAAATGTTCTATGCACTGTAGCAAACATTAGTTTTGTACAATTTATTATTATTTTGTACGGAACTTTGTTTTAAAGATCTCATGATTATAAGTATTGTCCGTACATGCCTTATAAAAAAGATTTGGGGGCTTTGATATTTAAGGAAAGGGGGTTCCGTACAAATGACCAAGGATAAGCGATTGGAAATTCGTTTGCCGTCTGATCACTGGATATGGCGGTACCCGCCCGGTTCCCGCAGTAAAAGAATGCGCGAAGCGTTGGGAATTATGGAAACACTGCAGGAAACACTTATAAACCTTGACAGGCGTTTGGAGCAGGTGGAAGAAATTTTATCGGCGGGGGAACTTTTTATTGCTAGTGGAAAAGGTAATCCAGAGCAACCGGATGGCAGGAATATTAAATTTGACACCGAGGCTTTTATGGATATTTAATACAAAGGACAAGACAATACTGGATGATGACTATATGTTTCGCACGCTTACATTTGGTATAATGGGTGCACTATGGCTGCATACCTTGGCGCTTAAACAATGTACAACGAACGATCGAATAAGGGGAATCTTCAAAAATTGAGACCATTGAGGAAATTCTTGAAACCCTTAATGGATTTACGGCATACTTAAGTTAAAAAAATTAAGAATAAAGGCAGTGAAAAAATGAAGAGAGCAATTGTAATTTTATCCGGGGGTCTTGACAGCACAGTATGCATGTCTGTGGCGCAGAAAAGTGGTTTCCAAATATTCCCCCTAACATTTGCTTATGGGCAGCGTCACAGCAAGGAAGTGGAACAGGCAAAAATGATAGCGGAATTCTATAACTGCAGCAATAGACATCTTATTGTTAATACAGATTTCTTTAAAGATATTGGTAACAGCGCCCTTACAGCTGATGAGATAGACGTACCCACAGACAGGGTGTTTGAACAAATGGATAAAGAAATTCCAGTAACCTATGTCCCTTTTAGAAATGCAGTTTTTTTGTCCATGGCCACCGGGTACGCGGAGGCCATGGGTGCGGAAAGAATATATATCGGGGTTAATGCCCTGGATTATTCCGGTTATCCCGACTGCCGGCCGCAATTTATTGCGGCCTTCCAGGAGGCGATAAAAACAGGAACTGCTGCAGCGGACCGGGGGGTGCCCATTAAAATTGAAACTCCCCTGCTTCACCTTTCTAAAGCCGGTATCGTTAAAATGGGTATACAAAATGAAGCCCCCCTTCATTTGACAACTAGTTGCTATAAGGGGGGTAAAAAAGCATGTGGGAAATGTGATTCCTGCCGGCTCAGGCTGAAAGGGTTCAGCGAGGCCGGAGTCAAAGATCCCATAGAATATGAGGCTATTTAATGCCCAGCATTATGTGTAGTTGCGGTAAAACTTTAACATTATCGCTGAAATCAGGATCTGAAGATATCTTTTCAATAATCCCTTTCACAGTGGGCAAAGGGTCTTCAATGGTACATGCCTGCAAGGTGAAAGGAAATGAATTGTACTCTAGGTGTACTTTTTTGGCATACGAATAGTCTTCTTCAGTGCCCACCACCACTTTGATTTCCTTTGATGTTTCACTGCTCATAAATATATTGAAGGATGAAATGTCGGTAATATTGCCCGAGCTGGGAGGTTTAGGCGATATACATACGTGATCCACGTGGTAGAGCCAATCCGGTATTATTGAGCCCTGAGTTTCTATATGTATTTTAAAGTTTTCCCGGTGAAGTGAGTCAATTAGCCCGTGTAAATCATGCAAACAGGGGTTACCCCCCGTAATAGTTACCCGGCGGGTAATTTTACCTGCCCTATCTTTTATCAATTTCACTGTTTCTTCCCCGGACAGCCGGTACTTTGCCTGCTTTGTACTCCGGGCATAAGGGGTATCGCACCATGAGCACCGGTAATCACATCCTGCCATCCTCAGGAATATGGTGCGCTGCCCACAATACATTCCCTCCCCTTGGATTGTGGGTCCGAATATCTCATATACCGGTAAACTAGACATCAGCGTTATATACCTCCACAGAGCTGGTGGGTGTTTCCCACAATTTAATCCTATAAAGATTGGGCAGCTCATCGCGTATTGCTTGGCAAATCCAAAGGGCAATATTTTCGGCGGTGGGTATGCAGGGCAAAATGTCATTTAAATAGTAGTGATCCAACTTGTTGACGGCATTTTCATCGACTATGCGCTTCAGGTCATAAAAATCTATTACCATACCTGTTTCAGGATTAACTTTACCTTTGACTGTTACCTCCAGCCTGTAAGTATGACCGTGTATATTTCTGCACTGCCCCGGATAATTAGGCAAGCTGTGGGCGCTGTCAAAGGTGAAAACCTTTGTTACAGAGATAACATTCTGACTCACCAAGAATGCTTCCTCCTTTCTGTCCGAAACGGAATCTTTTTGCACTGTCTAACTTTATGGAATAAGGCAGCCTTCCTGTTATTGTACCAATGCAGCCGCTACGGCCGCTCCCACTCCTGATCCCTCTTTGGTCAGTTTTGTACCCGCCTGACCGGGTTTGTCCCTTAACAAATTATTCATGGTGGCCCGGAGCATGGTGGCATAACCCGGTATATGTTCATAGAGGGAGCCGTCAATGGCAATGGTATGTTTTTCGTTGAAATGTGGGTCAATGTGTTGCAATACTCCCAGGTAAGTGGCTGCTACCAGTTGAATTGACCTGGTAACAACTATGGATGCTATCGTTTTGAGGGTTACTCGTTCCTCTAGTAGAGATTCGGAAATGCCGGCGGTGTTAAGCCATTCTGCTATTAGAGGTAGATCCTCCCCCTTATCTTCCAAAAATGTGGATACATCTTCCGCCTTATATACGTACGGTGAAAAAAATATTTCCGGGCAGCTTCCTTTAAAGATTAGCCCCTTTTCAATAAAATCGCGGATAATAAATCTAGTTAATTCTCCAATATATTTGCCGCTGACCATCTTTTCCAGACATTGTTCCCCTGGAATTTCACTCCGTTGGTCCAGCCAAGAGTCATAACCGGTGAAAGGAAGCACATTAAAATTACCCGATTCCATATTTATAATCATCTGCTCACCGGTAACGGGTGACCGGGGTTCAAGATAACAAGTATTGTGGCCTGTCCCACAGATTGACCCAATGTCGGTATATTTATCACCATAAGCAGCTGTCAACAAAGTCCCCACTGTATCGTTTATGACTGCTCTGATTTTAATCCCGTTTAAACCCTTTTGAAGCAATGCTTTTTGGAAAATCTGTGAAACATCACGCCCCTGTACGCCAGACGTTTTAATCTCCTTTGTCCATTTTATAAGCGTAGCCTGGTCTACCTTATTCTGCCGGCTGGGAAATGAAAAGGTAAAACCCAGAGGGTAATCTGATCCTGTCGGAATCAGATTACTGATCTGTTCCGCAATAAATTCAAATAATTCCGTCCCATTGGCCTTTTCTGAAGTAAAATCATAATCTTTTCTTGCTGAGGTAAGGGGAAAGACATACCTGTCCAAAATATGATAATCACCGTGTCCCTTTAACTCTACCAATAGAATTCGCACATTGGTACCTCCGAAATCTACGGTTAGATAGATTCCCCTTTCCTCCCCCGTGGGTATCGTCAGGAAAGTGGGAAGCATTTTCAAAGGACTTTCTTTTCCTTGAATGCCATGGGCCATGGATTTCTGAAACTCCCCGGCAATATCTTTTATCTGATCCTCGGAAAGAACAAATGCGGCCCTTAACTTTCTTATGTTATTAGGTATATCCTGCATTTTCCCGGCACTCCTTGTTTAAATGATGTACAAGCAATTAGAATAAAAATGACGATTCCGTAACAATCAATGTTTAATGGAACCATGTCTGGATGCAATTTTTTCAAACATTGTTACTATACCGGTGCAAAGCATATGGATTGATTCAATATTGAGATTATCCTCTGCAAAGTTGTCAAAAAATAAATTGAGGCGGGATTCCCCGTTATCTTCGGGCTTACTATAACTAATGAGAATGGGCACCTTGGGTAAGGGATAAATAATCAGTGAAACATCCGAGGTAAACCGGGTTTCTACCGGCCTACCGCCAAAAATATAGATAACCTTGTCAAAGAAAAGATCCATATGGGTGTCGGCAATTTTTTTTAAAGGTTTTTCACATCTTTGTTCAAAAAGCGGTAACCTGTCCCTCCCGTTTTCCAGCTCCCCAAAGGGAACCCATTTCCCGGAAGGTTTGGTTCCTTTACAGGACAATATATAATTTAATAAAGGTATTGTTAGCCAAGTATTGATATGGCATTCAGATGTGATATTGCCCTGTTTATCAACAAAAAAGTCTTTCCCCAAGGATTTAATAATTAATTCCTCGCCGGAAATTGCAGCTCCCAATCTTTTTGCGGATGAGAAAAAATCTATAGAGGTTATATCTTTTTTCAGTTGTTCCAATATCTTCTCCTGTTGCCCCTCGAGAGCCAGAGCCCGCGTAGTAATTTTACCTTCGAATTGCCTCACTATTTTGTCATCCAAGTGAGGGCATGCCTGAAGAGCTTTTTGACCCTTTATAACAGCATCCGCAAAGGCCAGGCATGTACGCATATCACATTTTCTACAGTTTGACTTAGGTAGTAGTTTGTAGATATCCAGAGGATTGCTAATTTGAGACATGAAATATAACCCCTTTCTGAATCAAAATGTCTCAAAACATTTTGTAAAACATGGTGTAATTATCTAACTTCTTAATTCCCTGGAAGAGTTCCCAATCCCTTCTAAGGTGGATATTTAGCCTTTTTTGTGCAGCTTCCCTGTTTGCAACCTTTAGTCATAATAACAGATATGTAAAGGGAATTAAAATATCACTTTGACCCTTTATTTTCCAGTAATGTTTGCCTTGTAAAAAGAGAAAAATATACTACCTGAAACTTTAATTATCAAAGGAGGATAAACATGAAAGCCACCGGAATTGTGAGGAGGATAGATGATCTGGGCAGAGTTGTTATTCCAAAGGAAATCAGGCGAACGATGAGAATTCGAAACGGAGACCCTTTAGAGATATATGTTGACAGAAACGGAAAGGTTATTTTAAAAAAATACTCCCCCATTAATGATTTAGGCGATTTCGCCAAAGAGTATGCAAATTCTTTAAATGATGCGACGGGACACATTGTTTGCATTTGTGACCGGGATGAAATAATCGCGGTGTCAGGAGGACCAAAAAAGGAATTAATTAAAAAAGCTATAGGCACCATGCTTGAAGATATTATTGATGAGCGTAGGGGTAAAACCATTGATGAGGAGCACAGTCTTACGGCAGACGGGCAGGACCTGTTTAAGCATAGTGTAATATGTCCTATTGTTGCCAACGGGGATGCCATTGGAGCAATTATCATCACTTCCCATGAGGATGTCGCAATGGATGATCTGGAAAAAAAATTGGCCGAAACAGCCGCATCGTTTTTGGCCAAACAAATGGAGCAATAACCTGCGTCTTATTATAGACAATCTATTCACATTTCATTCAAAGGCGTATAATATATCTGCAAATAAAAAGTCATCTGGGGAGGATGACTTTTTATTTGCAGATATAGCCGGGTACCGTTTTAACTCATTTGCGGCATCTGGGTCGTATTGAAAGAATTTATAGTTGTATTGGTGGTCATTTGTTTCATTGTAGGTACTTGATACATTCCCTTTTGATTCATAAAGCTCCATACTTCATATGCCTGTTCGCTGCAATTTATAGCACCTTGCTGGAGAATGCGTCTTAATGTCGGGTCTGCAAATTCCAGTGATGCTGTCATCCTTAATACTGAAGAGGTTTTGTGACATCCCAGCATTCCGCTGGCAACATCTCTGTCATCCATTTCGTTGGGTGACACGTTGGGGGCATTGGGTGAGGGGGTACTTAGCCCGTATGAAGGAGAGACATTTTTTACTCCCCGGTAGGATACAGCATCACCCCGCGTGTGTTGGGTGACGGTTTGCACCATGTTATTATACTCATTGGTCATAAAGCTTATCTGGTTATCGAGTATGGTTCGTAATTGAGGGTCCTTTACATGGGGACGGTAAAGTTGAAACTGGTTAATTCCGTCAATAGTGTCTGTCAAAACTTCGTGTAATTCCATTGTTTCGTGTGCTCCTAATTCTGCAGCCAGCATTATCACTCCTTTTACTGGATTTGATGTTATTTTATCCTGAAAAAACCGTTATAATTCCCCCAAAAGTTGAATTCTTACTTTATGCCGGTTGCAGTCGCGAGTGCCCCAGATATGCCTGCTGAATCTTTGAATCAGAAATCATTTCTTCGGAGCTGCCGCTTTGGGTGATCTGTCCCCTCTCCATGATATACACTCTGTCCGCAGCATTTAGTGCTGACATGGTATTCTGTTCCACCAAAATTATGGTGACCCCGCTGCTCTTAAGTTGGGCGAGGGTTGACATTATTTCCCTAATTACTAGAGGGGCTAAACCAACGGATGGTTCATCGAGGAGTAGAATCTTTGGTCGAGCCATTAAACCCCTTCCAATGGCCAGCATTTGTTGTAATCCACCGCTTAATGTCCCCGCCGGTTCCCGTTCCCTTCCCTTGAGTGCCGGAAATATTTCCATTATTTCCGCAATATCTTTGGAGATGACCTTTTTACTGCTGCGGTAGTGGTGGAATGCGCCCAGCATAAGGTTATCTAAAACGCTTAAAGAATAGCCCGCCGTGCGGTCTGGATGGCGCACCGCTCCAAAAATCCTGCCAGTGCCGCCACTAAGAGAATAGAAGTGGCAAAGGTAAGGGGCAACGGCAGTCCCGCCGCATACATGCTTACCGCCAAAAGGGCGCCGATGGTTACAAATTCACCCTGTGCCAGGTTAAGGATTCCGGTGACATTAAATGTTGTAACAAGGGTTAATCTAATTAAAGCATAAATACTCCCCAGGGTTAGTCCGGTAAAGAGAAGCTGCAGAAGTTGACCAGTCGTATCCAAAGCAAACACCCCGTTATTCTAAAAGTTTCCATTCATCATTTTGAATTTGTACCAGAACCATTGAATCTTCATCAAGCCCGTTATGATCGGAGGGTGACATATTAAAGACACCTGAAATACCTACAAATCCCTGGGTTTTCTCCAGCTCATCCCGTATGGCCTCCCGATCTGGGCCGGCTTTTTCAATAGCCTTTACTAGCAAATTGAAAGCGTTCCAGGCATGGCCTCCGAAAGAAACGGGTGGAGAGTTAGATCTTTCTGTATATTCACTAATGTATTTTTGGAGTACTTCCTTCTGGGGATCACTATCAGGAATTTGTGATGCCACGGCCAGTTTGCCAATGGGTAATATAACTCCTTCTGCGGCCCCTTGCGCCAATTCGATAAATTTCTGGTTACCCACTCCGTGGCTGTGTATAAGTGGAATTGAAAGTCCCAGGTCTTTAAAATTTTTAGTGACGATGGAAGCGGAGGGCGGTATGGCCCAAATTATCAAAGCCTGTGCATTGCTGGCCTTTATCCGGGTAAGTTGCGGAGTCATATCCTTATCACTGGCTTCAAATTTATCCTCTACGACGATTTTAATGCCGCTTTCTTCCGCAGCCGAAACGAATGTTTGCCTTCCCCCGTCGCCGTATGCATTATTCATGTATAAAAAGGCCACTTCGGAAACACCTTTTTCCTTGAGGTGTTTGATTATTTTATTAACAGTTACAATGTCGCTCTGAGCAGTTTTAAAAACCCACTGCCTGTCTGAAACAGGTTCTACGATACTGCTGGCCGCTGCCATGGAAATCATAGGAACTTTTTCACTTTGTACAGTATTAATCATAGCCATTGACGGGCCGCTGGAACTGCAACCCAAAACTGCCAGCACATCTTTCTCAAGTAACGTTTTTACTGCTAACACAGCTTGGGTTTCGTCACTTTTATTATCGAGAATGGTTAATTCCACCGGGGTACCGTTGATACCGCCGTTTTCATTTAAATTATCAACCAGCATTTGTAAGGTATCTCGCTCCGGTATTCCTAGTGAGGATGAATTTCCGCTGATATCAATAACCGCTCCGACTTTGTATGTTTCTTCTCCGGGACGCCGGCCGAATCATTTTCCGATGCGCAGCCACCGGTAATAATACTTATGGCCAATAACACTATGAGTAGACTGCTCAATGTTACTCTTTTAAAGGATCTTTTCATGTTATACCCTCCTATATTTGAAAACTCACTATAAAAACTTCCTTGGTGGTTTACCAAGCTTTGCACCGCTTCACCCACCGGAATGCTTATATAAAGTGCTTCCTTTGGAAATGTTTTTTTCCCAATCACCTCCGGAAACCAAGTAAAATAAAAAGGCCACAGTTTTCGTGGGGACGAAAACTGTGGCCTTTCGCGGTACCACCCCAATTGGTCATTAAATATGACCCTCTCTTAAAGGGTACAGGAATACTGTCATTTCCCTGCTCAATGGGGGCTGTCAAATCCTCAAAGGGTAGAAAAACAAAAAACTTTCCGCCCGTAGGGGGGAAAGTTAGTTTCGCGGTACCACCCTAGTTGGTCTGTGTAGACCCACTCTTGAGCAAGGTACGGGAAAAATATTCCGATACCCCCTTCCTTTTAACGGTGGAAGACGCCGTTCAGACCTACTTACACATAGTTTCAGCCCGACAGCTCCGGGGAGAACTTCAACGAATCATACTTTAGAAGCGCTTTCAGTCTTTGGCGCTTCCTCTCTGAAAAGCGGTTTTCCGTTTACTTTTCCCCTTCATCACTTTATATTTATCAAGTTTATAGTATTTTCCATTATCTATATGACAGGTCAATAAATAAATGTATTGTTCAGGGCAAATTTATTTATTCCATTTTTTGTAATGTGGTGGGACGATGGGATTAGATCATTAATGATCAAAGCATTAATATTTTTCTAAAGGTGATTTGTCACCGGTATTGAATACTACTTTAATCCGCGATAAATTTATTGAGGTGACGACAATGAAGTTATATATTTGGAGGCATAACCGGAGATTTCACAGTTACAGTATGATGGATGAACCATGTATTAATCACGCCATGTATACGGATGCGGTGGCAGTTGTAATGGCTGAATCTGAGGAGCAGGCTTTGAAGTTGCTGGCAAAAGAGTCAGGGGATTGGTGTATTGAGGATTTAAAGCAGTTGCGCCCCGTGGTGATGGAGTTAGACAGTCCTAAAGTATTATATACTTATGTGTGTGGTAATTAAGACTGCTTCAATTTATATTGAGACGAGGAAAACAATATGAAACAGGATCATTTTAATCAACAGCACCTTGGTGTCCTGGCAGCCGCAGGTGCATACATACTCTGGGGAATTTTACCTGTATACTGGAAGTTTATACATGCTGTTCCGGCACAGGAAATACTGGCTCACCGAATTATCTGGTCCTTCGTCTTCATGATTTTTGTCCTGGTGATATCTAAAGGTTGGAGTCCTTCCGGAATGATCTGCGGGAGATCGTTTTACAACGGAACAAACTATTTGGCGTTATAGCGGCTTCTGTGCTTATTAGTATCAACTGGTATACATATATTTGGGCCGTCAGCCACGACCGTGTTGTTGAATCAAGCCTGGGTTATTACATTAACCCGCTGGTAAGTGTCTTGCTGGGGATAATTGTATTAAAAGAAAAATTGTCATTTTGGTAAATAGTATCTTTTATTTTAGCTGCTACCGGTGTAATAAATATGGTGGTTCATTTCGGTGCCATTCCTTGGGTGGCGCTAACCCTTGCGGTAAGTTTCGGCCTGTACGGGTTAAGTAAAAAAATGGTTAATGTGGGAGCAATGACAGGGCTTACCCTGGAAACCTTATTTATTTCCCCGGTGGCATTGTTATATATAGGTTACGTTCATAATAACGGAAACGGGGCCATGAGTTTTACTTCACCGGCTGTTACGTTATTGCTGGTGGGAGCCGGTATTATAACTGCGATACCTTTGCTTCTATTCGCCACTGGTGCAAAACAGCTTCCGTTGTCCGTTATTGGCTTTCTACAATATATTGCCCCTACCCTTATGTTAATTCTGGGTGTCTGCCTGTATCATGAACCCTTCACAGGGGTACATTTGGCGTCATTTATTCTTATCTGGGTGGCACTGGTGATTTTCTTCTTGTCGAAAACAAGTTTGTTTATGGGTTTTAACCACATGACCTTTAAAAATAAAAAAATCAAGGATAAAAGGGTTTCAGATACACATTTTCTTCCGCCAGGTTCATCTTTGCATAATTTGTTAGTATTTTATTTTTTGGTTTAAGTACACTATTACTAAAGGTTAATTGAACCAGGAGGAGGAAAATATGAAAGCTACCGGAATTGTTAGAAGAATCGACGATCTGGGGCGGGTTGTAATACCTAAGGAAATCAGGCGTACCATGAGGATTCGTAACGGTGACCCTTTGGAGATATATGTGGACAGGGAAGGAAAAGTATTCTTGAAGAAATATTCTCCCATTAGTGACTTGGGGGAGTTCGCAAACGAATATGCCGATTCCCTCCACGAAGCTTTGGGGCATATTGTTTGCATTGCTGACCGGGACGAAATAATCGCTGTTTCCGGTGATTCAAAAAGGGAATTGCTCAAAAAACCCATAGGCGCCACTCTGGAGGGAATCATAAATGAACGTCAGAGTAGAATAATGGATACTGATCACAGCTTCACCGCAGATGAACAGGTTTTATTTAAAAACAGTGTAGTATCACCAATTGTTACAAACGGTGATGTTATCGGTGCTATTATTATAGCCTCTAAAAAAGAAGGTCAAATGGGTGATTTAGAGAGAAAACTGGCTGAAACAGCCTCCTCATTTTTGGCTAAACAAATGGAAGGGTAACTTTTATCTTAGAGATGTTAAGAATAAAACTAAAACTATTAAATACTAGAATTGGCAGTGTGTTCAGGTCGAACTCTTATTGGTGGTTTTGACCCTGTAAACTAAACTGACTACAGCAGCCTAGAAGCACAACTGATTGTGAACTTGAACACGTGGATTAAAATTTCACTTTTTTCGGTTGTTGTACAGTACTGCCAAATTTAAATGAATCGAGGTATTTTTCATGCCAGAGAGCAAAAAGCGTAAGCGTAAACCGTCAAAACAAACCAAGGTCA
>JAALLP010000076.1_pt1 | contig 23991 bp, 21 predicted proteins | sample 7245951 | NCBI WGS metagenome assembly JAALLP01 (sample SAMN13049199, study PRJNA578106) | oil field metagenome | isolation source: filtered produced water from oil reservoir B6 | place: USA:offshore Texas | collected 2016
ATTAATTCTTAACCTGGTTCGTAATGGCCTCGAGGAAATGGAGGAGGGCAAGAAACTAACCATAAAAACCTATACAGAAACAAATAAAGTGGTACTAGCTATTAGCGATCAGGGTAGGGGGGTTAAGCCGGAGATTATCGAAAAATTAGGAACTCCATTTTTAACCACCAAAGATGAGGGAACAGGTCTTGGGCTGGCTGTTTGTTATAGTATCGCAACCAGGCATAACGCTACCATAAACGTGGAGACAAGTCCTGAGGGAAGTACCTTTTTTGTGAGATTTGATTTGAGAGAAAAAGCGAACTGCGGATGACGCGTCGCAAATTGGAACCATTCACCCTTTGATCACTGTTAAATGAGCTGTATGCTTATGGAATGATAGTTAACCTCTATTAATATTAACTTTATTTGTGACAGTATTGTTATTAGGCACAGTAGTTAGCGGATGTGGAGACCAGCAGAAGGATACCGATCAAAACAGTCAAGCCACAAGAGTAGAATTAGGTAAGGATAAAATTGAACTTGCCAGAGCCAATTGGGATGACCAGATAGTCCTCAATTGGAACATACTTACTAGTTACTAAGTCAGTTAATATAAAGGAAAGAAGGGTTGGTCTTGGCACATTCGGCTTGGGTACAGTTACTCTTTTGGCCTGCGCTTATAGCGGCTATTTGCCTGTCAATTGTAGGAATAATTAGGCGTCGGCCAGTTTTCTTAATCTTGAGTGCGGTGTTGATTTTGTTTTTCTCCTGGTACCTTAGCTGCACACCCCGCTTTTGGTTAATTGGTCCTTTGTTTCCGTTTCTACAGCTTGGAGCGGCATTAGCGGTATGGAGAGGATATCCCTGGGCAGCATGGGCGCTAATGGCACCTTTATTTCTTATCTCAGGTTATTTAGGAATTGCTGTTCTCCTCCAGTAAGAAGCAAATTTAACATGTCTTTTATGCTCATTCGGGGATAGAAATGAGGTGAGGGGAATTTCGAGGGTAAGAAAAATAATTACCGTGGCATATGTGGTTATCTTATTGTGGCTCATTACAATACCAGGATGTATTCACCTATACCATAACCTTACGCGTTCCTGATGACGGCTCATTGGAAGCCCTGCAGAAGGTTTACCTTGCATGAGCCAGTGGGCCTTCGGTTAACTACGCAGGATGTTGGAGTATAAGCTCAAGCGCCACGGGATAAAGTTGATACCAAAAGATGAGCGCGGCACAACCGGGACATGTCCGGTTTGCAGCGAATACACCAGACAAACTGGTCGTATCTACAAATGTGGCAAATGCGGCTTCACCGGTCCGCACCGGGACGTGGTCGGCGCTTCGGGTATTTTGGATAAGTCAGTTAACGGGACTTTCACACACGCAATTTTTTATAATGGGGACAGCATGGGTGAAGAACCCCCGGGCTGCTTGCTGCTTAGCTTAACCGACATAACCAGTAGCCGCACATGCCCGGCATTCTTAGAATGCCGGGATTTTTTTTGCAAAAAATCTCTCCCTGGTACTCAGTTATACTAAGTCATAATTACACTATTCCTGCCTATAAAAAAGGTAAAATTGTGCAATATGCAGGAAAATGCAACCAAGACTAGAAAGTGTTATGAAAAAACAAAAATATTTTAACGGGAGGTGATAAGATTATGCAATATTCAGATGTGCTTAAAGGTGCACTTCTACATGATATAGGTAAGTTTGTTATGAGGGCCAGTGGGGCTTCAGGCATGAATCACCAGGAAATAGGGGAGAAATGGCTGAAAGATAACGGTCTTTCGTATAACATTTCTGTTTTTGCCGCTCGGCACCATTATGTTCCCAAAAATAAACCTAAGTATGAAATGCTCGATGTTTTTGCCATGCCTACTAATGAGCTTTTAATGGTATACGAGGCAGACAATCTATCCTCCGGTGAGCGGCCTCAAAAAGAGGGAAAAGGAGATTGGCAAAAGGATGCTCCTCTGATGTCGGTGTTCTCTAAAATATCCCTTAGTCACCGTTCGGGAAAGGATGCATATAAAAACTGTTGGAGCTATTATCGTTTAGGTACTGCCGGAGAATCTTTGAAATTTCCAGGTGATTATACAGAAACAGTGAACAGTTATAAATCCGATGGATATGGCAAACTTTTATCATCCTTTGAAGCTGACTTTGAAATTTTAAAACCTAACCCCACCGTTGATGAACTGATGGTGCTACTGGAGAAATATACATCATATATTCCGGCGGAAACACGAGTGGTAAAAGAAAAGCCGGAAAGTTATCCAGATGTATCCCTATTTGACCACCTCAAAACTACCACAGCTATCACCGCATGTCTTTACAAGTACTTTGAGGAAACGAGACCGGATTTGCGGGAAGTGCTGTTAAAGGAGGAAATCCTGGACAGGCAGGATTGCCGCTATATATTGGTGGGTGGGGATTTTTCCGGGGTGCAAAAATTCATCTACACCATTAGCTCCAAAGGTGCTTTAAAGACCTTGCGGGCCCGCTCATTCTTCCTGGAATTATTAACCGAGCATGTGATAACAGAAATTCTCAACCGCATGGGGCTACCCAGGACTAACATTATATATTCCGGAGGCGGCAGGTTCTATCTTCTGGCTCCCAATACACCCGTTTGCAGGGGAATACTTGAAGAAGTCAGTTGGCAGATAAACAACTATCTTTTCAGCTCATATCATGGAGAGTTGTACCTGGCACTGGAGAAAGTTAAATTTGCCGGGGACGCTTTTATTCCGGACACCGGCTCGGGGTCTGATATTGCCGAGCTCTGGGAAGAATTGCGTAAACGGCTAAATATTAAAAAAAGCCGCAAGTTTCTGGAACAAATTGAAGAGGACTCTGACAACTTCTGGACTCCTGCCAACCCGGCGAAAAAAACCTGTGCTGTGTGTCATAGTGATACCTCTGCTCCTATTCCGTTAAGAAAGGTGGAGGAAGGGGATGAACCCATAGAGGTATGCAGTTTGTGCAAGCATCTTTTTGAACTGGGGGATGAGTTACCTCACACCAAATATATTGTAGCCTGTCAGGACAAACCGCAGGGCGTTGACAGCTTGCAAATTGAAGATACTTATTATGCCCTTTGCAGTAGCGAAGACCAGTTGAAATCATTGAACGCGGAAACCACTTACGTCATTAATAGCTGGTCAATGGAAGACTACTTGCTTCCGGGGGCAGTTCTATTATTTACGGGCAATTATACGGCCCGCCAGGATCGTAGTTATAAAGGTTTCGACCAAATGGCCAGGGAGGCTGCCGGAGCGGATAAAATTGGCATTTTGCGAATGGATGTTGATAACTTAGGGCAAATTTTCACCCGGGGCTTACCGGAAAGAGGAAGGACTTTTTCCCGGTTATCTACTCTGTCCCGTAGTTTGACGCATTTCTTTAAATACCATATCAATGATATTTGCAGCGATCAAGTTAGCAATTTTGATTCGCTTAGGTTATACCCCACAAAAGGTGGCAGAAATGTTACCGTTGTTTATGCCGGGGGCGACGATTTATTCCTGGTAGGGTCTTGGGATCAGGTCACTGAAACAGCTTTTGATGTAAACCAGTGTTTTAGGGAATTTACCGGGCGGAATCCCGATATCACCATCTCTGGCGGAGTGGTCTATATAAACTGGCAGAACTGGCCGGGGATGCTGAAGAGAAAGCAAAGGATAATGGTAAAGACAGTATTGCTCTTTTTTACGTTCCCGCACCTGATTTTACCCACGACGAAAAGCCTTTGTTTACCGGTATTTTTAAGTGGGACGAGGCGGATGGCTTACTAAAACAAATATTATTGCCGGCGGCGAAGGATTTATCAGAAATCAAGGATAGTCCCAAACAATTGAAGTTTGATTTTAGCAAATCTTTTATGCACAGATTGGGTGCTGTGGCCGATATATGGCGGAGAGAAGGCAAACTATATTTGCCGCGCTTAGCGTATGTACTGGCCCGGGAAGGTGAGCGATTAGAAAGATCCCTTTCGGGGCATCGAAAGCAGGTATGGCTGGAATTTAAACAGTCGGTATATGACCTGAACTATCTGTCATCTTTGAAAACAGCAGTTATTTGGATGGATTTATTAAGCAGGAGGGGGGCTGAAGAATGGCTGGAATGAGAAATCCCAGGCGGGGCGGCAACCAGCAGGGTGGAAATAGAATAGTTGACGAAATCGTATCCAATATAAGTAAATTATCTAATCTCTCTGATTTGCCAGTTGATGATCTTGTCAAATATGCAGACAAATTTGGAAAGCACTTGGCATCTCCAGAAGTAAACCTAAAAGCGACTCAAATAAGGAGATTTTTTGATGCCGTTAAAAAAGTAGAATTTGAAGCTAATAAAGAAGCATTTAAAGATGGTAAGAATGAATTTAATCGCGACGATGTATTACTGCTCAAACCCAAACTTGCATATGCCGCAGGTAGACAACGAAAAGAGGTAAAGCCTTTAATGTTATTATTAGGACCATGCATTGATCGGGTTAATTCAAGAGAGGATTTTAAAACATTTGTCCGCTTTATAGAAGGCATGGTTGCCTATCATAAGTTTTACAATGGTAAAGACAGGTAGATTGGGGGGAGAAAAATGACTATTAATTCTAACCGCAAACCATTAAAAGGGAAAATAATTCTGAATGGTGTGATGCAATGTGAAACCGGATTACACATTGGGGCAAGCGCACATACCCTTGAAATTGGTGGAATAGATTCACCGATTGTCAGAGATCCAATTACTAGAGAACCTTTTGTTCCTGGCAGTTCTATCAAAGGTAAAATGCGTTCATTGATGGAACGACATTTAAACTTACCGTTTAACAAAAAGCATAAGGATATTATAAGGCATGAGTGTAGTGAGCTCAGTTGCCCGGTTTGTAGGCTTTTTGGCGCTGCAGGAGATGGAAATAACAATAATCTACCGGCACGTTTAATTTTTCGCGATATGAAGATGACCGATAAAAGCATAAACCTTCTTTCTGAAATTGAAACAGGTTTACAGTACACCGAATGGAAATCTGAAAACTCCCTAAATCGGATTACGGCAGCAGCTAATCCACGCCATCTTGAGCGGGTACCCCGGGGAACCGAGTTTAGTTTTGAAATCATATATACAGTGGAATCGGAAGATGTTAATCAAATTAAAGAAGACCTTAAAAACATCGTGCAGTTGTTGAGGCTGGTAGAAGATGATGCCCTGGGAGGCCACGGTTCAAGAGGTTATGGTAAAGTGCGGTTCGATATACAAGCCTTTGAAGGCCGTTCCTTGGATTACTACGCCGGCAACAAAAGTGGAGTTACAAGCCAACAAGTGACCACACCGGAAGAGTGCGCCGGGGTAGTGGAAGAAATTGCTTCGTTTTTTAGTTAGGAGGGGGTGCGGATGGAGCGCTGGCTGGTTAAGTTAAAGTTTAGGGCACCCCTGCATTTAGGCCAGGCCGGAATTGGTCTGGAAGCAGTGGAGAGCTTTGCCCGGTCCGACACCCTTTTTGGGGGCATCTGTCACGCCTGGGCAGCAGTGCATGGTAAAAATGAAACCTCTTCTCTTCTGGACGCCTTTTGTGCTGGAAAGCCGCACTTTAAAGTATCCTCCGCCTTTCCTTTTAAAGGTGAAACTTATTTTTTACCAAGGCCGTTGATGCCTTTAAATGTACCTGAACACAACTCAAGTGGTGACAGTTATACCAAAGAGCTTAACCGGATGCCCTTTGTCCCCAGGGGTATATTTAAACAGTGGGTGCAAGGAAAGGAGATTGATTTAGAAACTATACCTGCTGCTAAAGAAGAGTTGACCGGTGCAGCAGTATATCATATGGTGCCCCGGGTACAATTGGACAGGGTTACAAGTGCATCGGGTTTATTCCATGCCGGGATGACTGTATTCAGTAATGATGCCGGGCTGTATTGCCTGGTGGATATACTGAACCAGGAGGTAAAGGAAAAGCTGGAGGGAGCTTTGGCCTGGTTGGGTGACAGTGGACTGGGCGGCTTGCGAAGTATTGGATACGGTAAGTTTGAGGCCGAATGGATTGAACCGGATAGCGAGTGGAGGCAATTGTGGGATGTTGACTCCAACAAGAGTGCCTGGTGTTTACTGTCACTAACCCACCCGTCATACGAAGAAAGAGAATTTTCATTGGAAGAATCGTATTTTGAGATTATCACGCGAGACGGTTGGGCTTCATCACCGTTTTCCTTGCAGCAGGCGCGCAGAAAATCTTGCAGAATGTTTGCCGAGGGTTCGGTTTTGACGAATAAACCCATTGGTTCTATGGCTGATGTTACTCCTACTGGATGGGATGAAAGCCTGCACCCTTTATACAGGTTTGGTTTTGCACTGGCCGTCCCCGCGGAGGTGAAAATCTATGCGTAAGCGAGTAATATTAAAAACGGTTAGCCCTGTGCATGTAGGGGGCAAGACACAGGAATTAACTCCGCTGGAGGCGGTGATAAACCAGGGGTATTGTTATGTAGTGGATGAATCAAAGATGGGACGCGAGTTATTAAAAAAGGATATGATGGACTGCCTGTACACCGATATTGACCAGGCCGGGCGTAACTTTCAGTTGGAAAGGTTTCTACAGCAAGTCAAACTGTTAAATACCGACTTTTTACAAAAAAGTGCCGCTTACAGCTCAGCTACCCGTTTGCGTTCCACTCCCCGTCGTTTAAGGCCATTTGTGAGAGATGCATGGAACTGCCCTTTTATCCCTGGTTCTTCCATAAAGGGTGTGTTGCGGACGGCAGTAATGTACGGCGTTTTGAAAAGAATGAAAGAAAAAAAGCCAGAGGATTTTAAACGGTTTTTAGTTAATGAAGTGAAGAAAAAACTGCGGGAGTTTAATAATGCCGATGAATGGAAGAGAAGAAAGCCATGGTTTAAAGATAAGATAAAGAGAAATATAGCGGGAGCAATAGAGGGAAAGTTAATGCAAAATTATGAGCTGCCGTTGCATACCAATGCCAGGCGCGGCCCTACCAGCCAACAACGAGATATTATGCGGGCCGTAAAAGTATCCGACACTACTCCTTTGGATAAGGATTCCTTGTCATTGGAAGAGGTGCAAGTTTTAAGCCTTACCAAGGGCAATGAGGTTTATCTAAAAACGCAGCTATTTACAGAAGTAATCCCTCCTGGAGCTGAAATGGAATTTAGTATCACTTTGGATGAGAACATATTATCGGATTTCAGTAAAAAGACGGAAAAAAACGGCTTGCCATACAGTTCAATGGAGGATTTACTTTCCTTCTTAAATGAATTTACCACCGATTTGTGGCAGTTTGAAAAGAGCTACTGGGGCGGTGTTTATGGCCCGGGCTCATCAGAAATGCAAGAATTTTACCAACAGGAAAGTGCTGCCATGAGGCTCGGCTGGGGTTCCGGACTCGGCGGGGCAAGCTTACTAATGCTATTACCTGAAGAATTGCGCCGGGAGCTAAGGGACAGCTTGTTTGAACCCCGGGGACAATATGAATTTCCCAAATCCCGCCGGGCTGTGATGGACGGGGATTCACCCCGCTGGCCCCTTGGTTGGGTAACTATTTCAATATATTAACTGCTATGGAGGAAACTCATCTTGTTAACTAGTTGCGCAATAGTTCTAAAGGTGCGGCAGGAAACGTTAGTACCACCCTCAATGGGTCAGGTACTACATGCTTTTTTCCTTAACCGTGTTCGAACTTTAGATGCTGGATTGGCGGAAGTGCTGCATGCATCCAGCTCAGTTAAACCCTTTACCCTTTCCCCTTTATGGGGAAAGGTAGCCTTTGAAGATAACCGCTGGCGGCTTTTTCCCGGTGAAAACTATACTTTTCGGGTTACTTTTATAGATCCTGATTTATCTTTTTGGCTGCAAGAAAGGGCAGAAGAATTAATCCCGCCCCAGGTAGAACTGGCCGGGGCCAGGTTGGATGTAGACCACTGGACGGTGGATGCACAAGAAAATCCATGGGCCGGTACCACCAGCTATGAGGAAATATACAATGCCATTGTTTCCGGCCCAAAAGTAAACAATAAAATACAACTAAAATTCCTTTCTCCCACAACCTTTAGATCCGGGGGAAGGAATTATCCCCTGCCTGAACCTCAAAAGGTGTTTTTAAACCTGCTTCAAAAATGGAACCTTTTTTCTCCTGTGAACCTGGGAGATAACTACATTAAATTCATCGAGGAAAATGTTTTCCCCGCCGGGTACAGGCTGCAAACACGTATCATGCATTTTGATAAGTACAAGCAGGTCGGGTTTACCGGGTCCTGTACCTTTGGCGTGCGAAAACAAAGGGATGACATAATGATAAAGGTATTACATATGCTGGCTCGCTTTACCTTTTATGCCGGGGTAGGTTACAAGACCACCATGGGGATGGGGCAGGTCAAGGTGGCAGATTGAATTACGTAAGTAAATAGCAGAAGACAGAGCTTAAAGACAAGCTAAAAGCAATATAGCCGCTAAACCGGTTGTTACACTCCAGCGTAACTATGTGGTGTTAAAAAAGATTGGCGCTTCAGCTATGTGATAATGAGGCTAGTTCTCCCCAAGCTTAAGCGCTGGCAAGATAACTGGCAAGTGCGGGAAATTACGTGGCAAGGCACTGAGTATAAAATTAATGTACTGGATTTGCCTTACAGCGCCGAGTTTGGGTTTGATTTTAAAAGTTTCCGCTAAAGGTATAAGGTTTCCTTTACCCGGTTATCCTCCACAATAAAAAGTAATGGGAGGGTAATGATGGAAGCAAAACCCCGTAGTGAGCCAGTATATCTACCCATTTCATCTGTGGCTGAAATACTTTATTGCCCCCGTAATTTTTATTACCGGGTAATGGAAGGTGCCGGTGACAGTAACGCACACGTACTGGAGGGCAAACTGCAGGAGGAAAAAAGAGAGCGGCGGGGTACCGTAATCCGGGCAGAGGGTGTTCAGGTGCGCTCCGTAAGTGTATCCTCCGAGACCCTGGGGTTGATAGGTGTGGTGGATTGCCTCGAGGAGAGAGACGCATGGTATCCCGTGGAATATAAAAAAGGGGCATTAAAGGACAGCCTTAACGATGATGTGCAGCTCTGTGCCCAGGCCATGGTACTGGAGGAAAAGCTGGGCCGGGATATAGAAAAAGGTTACATTTACTATGTTGCTTCTCGCACCCGCAGAGAAGTGCATTTTCATTCAGACCTGCGGGCCTTGGTGGAAAATACAATAAAAAGGGCTCTGCACATTATGGAGTCCGGTGATATTCCATCCCCTGTTGCGGACAGCCGCTGTTGCGGCTGCGCCCTTGAGCCCCGCTGCTTACCCTTTGAAACCAGCTACCTTACAGCCAGCGGAGAAAAGCCCGCTCGCCCGGTACCCGGAGTAAACCTGGGCCGGGTATTGTACGTTGATGAACAAGGGGCTAAAATCAAAAAAACAGGGCAGCGCCTGCTGGTAAAAAAAGAAGAACAAGTTTTACAAGATATCCCCCTGTGCAACATAGACCAGGTAGTACTGGTAGGAGGGGTGAATTTGACCACCCCGGCTATAAAAATGCTTTTGGACCAGGGCATTCCGGTAGCTTACCTCACTACCGGAGGAAAATACCGGGGACTGGTGGAACCATCCTTTACTAGAAATGGCCTTCTCCGTCTTGCACAGTTTTCGGCTTACTTCCAAGACGATCTCCGCCTGGGTTTAGCCAGAAGATTTGTAACCGGTAAGTTGGCCAATATGCGTATCCTGCTTATGCGTCACAACCGGCGGGTGAAAAGTGAGAAGATGGATAAAGCTGCACGAAACATAAGCGGAGCCATAGCGGCAGCAGCCCGGGCACAGGATTCTGACACTCTTTTGGGAGTGGAGGGGATGGCCTCCCGTCAATATTTTAGCGTTTTTTCACTGCTGATCAAGCCAGGGATGTATTTCGAGTTTTCCGGACGCAACCGCCGTCCACCCCGGGACCCGGTGAACGCCCTTTTAAGCTATGCTTATACACTGCTGTTAAAAGATATTCAGTCCGCTGTTCAAGTGGCGGGATTTGACCCTTACGTGGGTTACCTTCATCACCCCGTTTACGGCCGGCCCGCCTTAGCTCTGGATCTAATGGAGGAATTTCGCCCTATTGTGGCCGACTCATCTGTTCTATCAGCAATTAACCGCGGGGTAGTGGGAGAGGAAGACTTTGCATACCAATTGGGCGGCTGCTTTCTAAACCCCGCAGGGCGGAAGAAATTTTATAAGTGCTACCAGGAGCGCCTGCGAAGTGAAATAAGCCACCCTGTATTTAACTACAAACTTCCTTATCTCAGGGTATTTGAACTGCAGGCCCGTTTTTTGGGTAAAGTATTGCAGAAAGAATTAAAGGAATACATTCCTTTTGTGGTGCGATAATGGAAAATATGGTTATTACCTATGATATCAGCGACGACCGGAGGCGGGATAAAGTCCACAAAACCCTGAAAGATTATGGTATTCGGGTGCAGTACAGCGTTTTTGAATGCAGTTTACGAAAAGAAGATTATTTAATACTGCGCTATAAATTGGAGAAACTAATAAACAAAAATGAAGACAGCATTATCTTTTACCGGCAGTGCAAACATTGCTCTGGAAAGGTGGATCGCGTAGGTTCGAGTCTAGATCCTTTTGGTGATGGAATATATATTGTTTAAATTTTCAGATAGCGAGAACCTCTGGTGTGCAAAAAACCCCGGAGGTTCTCGCGGCACAACTTTTTTTACCTAAAAGGAAGGAAAACCTGCATGAATGGCGAAATGTAGGATTGGAAAAGATTTCTGGGGAGTTAGAAAGCCAAGTGATATTTACCATAACATGGTAAACAAAGGGCCCTTCACGGTAGGTTCTCGCAAATTGCCCCTAAAACCCTTGAGCCACAAGGTTTCTAGTGGCCCGCTGTCCAAATAAAAATAATTCCCGTCAGGGAATTGAAACAGGTAGCCCATATAGTTTCCACCGCTGTAGAGATAAATTTGTCCAAATAAAAATAATTCCCGTCAGGGAATTGAAACATATAGATCATGCTGATGATGGAAGGACTATTTATAACGCTAAAGGTCCAAATAAAAATAATTCCCGTCAGGGAATTGAAACACATTTAAAAAAGCCAAACAGTAGATATCAATAATCTTTTTCCGTCCAAATAAAAATAATTCCCGTCAGGGAATTGAAACTTACAAAGAACGGGAATAGTGCCTCACCGGAGGCACTGTCCAAATAAAAATAATTCCCGTCAGGGAATTGAAACACAAAGCAATATGCCTCCTATTTACCAGTACGATTTTAGGTCCAAATAAAAATAATTCCCGTCAGGGAATTGAAACATGCTCCACCTGTTCCAAGAGGCTCATCCTCAACACAATATTCAGTCCAAATAAAAATAATTCCCGTCAGGGAATTGAAACACCTGTGGTATCCGTCAATTATGGTCATATCCTGCCGGGTCCAAATAAAAATAATTCCCGTCAGGGAATTGAAACGCCTCGATTTTGCCCAGTTCGGTCAGGCTGGTCTTTAAGTCCAAATAAAAATAATTCCCGTCAGGGAATTGAAACAACCCAAAAATTTTTGCAAACCGATCCATTTTATCTCCTCCGTCCAAATAAAAATAATTCCCGTCAGGGAATTGAAACTCAACATCTTCCTCACCGTCCCAAGGGTTAAAATCTTTTAGTCCAAATAAAAATAATTCCCGTCAGGGAATTGAAACTCCAGGAGGACGTCCAGGTCAGCATCCAAAAAGTTGGTATCGTCCAAATAAAAATAATTCCCGTCAGGGAATTGAAACAATGTGCCACTGGATACGTCTATGCCCTGAGTTTATTCAAGTCCAAATAAAAATAATTCCCGTCAGGGAATTGAAACTGTCAATCTCCCCGCCGATCTGATCCTTAGTAGCGCGTCCAAATAAAAATAATTCCCGTCAGGGAATTGAAACGCACTGTTTGGTGCATGGATTGCGCAGATGCCGGAATTTTCGGGTCCAAATAAAAATAATTCCCGTCAGGGAATTGAAACCAGTTAGCTTGCAGAAGTGCCGCTACAACGCCCTGCGGTAGTCCAAATAAAAATAATTCCCGTCAGGGAATTGAAACTCTAAAACGTACCCGCGAACCAGCAGACTATCAGTTCCCCTGTCCAAATAAAAATAATTCCCGTCAGGGAATTGAAACAAGAATGTCCACCCTGTGGACAGCTCCTTCTCGTAGCTCTTGTCCAAATAAAAATGATTCCCGTCAGGGAATTGAAACTTCTTTCTTATTTTGAGATATTGTTTGTAAACTTTTTTGTACGTCCAAATAAAAATAATTCCCGTCAGGGAATTGAAACCCTGTCACACGCCACCCTTCCCAGCCTTGGAGGTAGGTGACGTCCAAATAAAAATAATTCCCGTCAGGGAATTGAAACTTACGCATTTTTTCATGCATCGGTTTAAGTCTTTCAATAGCGTCCAAATAAAAATAATTCCCGTCAGGGAATTGAAATAAAGGGCTAATATCTGGCCGGGAGTTTTTACTCCTGGAAATGGTTAGTGTGAAATAAATAAAACTATTATTTGCACAATGATAGAGAGGATGGTTTAAGTGGATAATGAAAAATTTCAGGAGCTTGTTGTACAGCAACTACAGAAATTATCTGAAGGCCAATCCCGTATTGAATCACGCATGGATAAACTAGAATCTAAGGTTGATAAACTAGAATCTAAGGTTGATAAGCTGGAACTCCGCATGGAGAACGAAGTAATTGACAAAATCCGTATTTTGTTTGATGCCCGGGAAGCTCAGAATCAGAGACTTGACCGTATTGAAGATAGCTCCAAAGCATAGAAATTGATACCGGGTACTTGGTTTCCAGAGTTGTTAGGCTTGAAAAGCTGGTAAAGTAACCACTAATTTCTACTTACCCATCTCCTCTTGCACCGGGCAAAATAACAAGTAAGAGTAAACCAAATACAATAATGAAACTATTTCGTTATCCCGACGGCATGAAGCAGCTGACCATTTTTACCTAAACTTCCTAGATACCAGGGAGTTTTTTGTTTTCTATACCCGTATATGGTATAAAATAACTTTGAAAAAAATTTCCGGCAGTAATTATTTATAATTTCTAATATCAATTCTTGTTAAAACTTAGTAGCTGAGGTGATATTGTGTTTAAAAAAACATGTAGTAATTGTGGCAAGAGTTCTTTTAGCGCTGCCGGAAAAGGAAAATGGTTCTGCCCTTATTGCAATAAAGAACTGACAGCAGAAAAATTCTCGCCAATGAATTCTTTAGATGCTGACCGCTGCAATAAAGGCAAGGGTCACGAGAAATCTAAAAAGCGTGGTGAAGCTGAGCATGAGTAAATTCGAAAAAATGAAGGAAAAGTTGGCCCAGGAATATGCCAAACTGGAAGATCAGGCATTTGACGAACACATTTCCTATGAGCGGGCAAGAGATTGTCATTGAAAATATTTAAAGCATATGCAAGATAATACCCCTGAGTCCCTGGGCAAAATAAATTTAAGCAAAAGGTGTTTTATATGCAAACAGAACAGGTACTGAAAACTATAAATGATATTGCACGCGGAAAAGCATTCCTGGTGGGTGGCAGCGTAAGGGACCTACTTTTAGGAAACAGGCCGCACGATATGGACGTGGTGGTGCCTGGGAGTGCCCAAAGCTTAATTTTCAAGTTGGCGGAAGCAATAAATATCAAGCCCGTTATTCTAAATACTGAGCATGATATTGTGCGGGCTGTTTTCTCCGGCCGACATGTGGATGTGGCGGGCCTGGGTGGTGCCGCCAGCCTGGAAGAGGATCTTAAAAGGCGTGACTTCACCATAAATGCCATGGCACTTGCTGCAGACGCTTACCTGCAGGGAGACTGGGAGGGTAAATTCATCGATCCCCTGGGGGGATTAAATGATTTACGCAAGGGGGTAATAAGAGCCTGCTCTCCCCTTGTTCTTGAGGATGACCCAGTGCGGGTTCTCCGCGCCTTACGCTTAAAGGGAAGGCTTGGCTTTAGCTTAGCGCCAGAAACCGTGCACCTGATGCACAATTTACAGCACCCTTTATCTGAGATGCCCGGGGAGCGGGTCTGGGAAGAGCTCCGGCACATTCTTAAAATGCCTGACAGCTTCAGGGTTTTTGAATTTTTACATTATGAAATTAGAATAATGCACCAAATATTTCCTGAAGTGGCCCCCATGGACCGCATGGGGCAAAACCACTACCACGCCGACAATGTATGGAAACACTGTCTTAAAACTTTATGCGAATTTGAGCGCATCATAGTTAACGATAACTTTTCAGATGAGGTTAAAAAAACTGTCCGCCAATACCTGGGGCAGCCTCTAACTGGGAAAAGAGACCGCTTACCTGTTCTGAAGCTGGCCTGTTTATTCCACGATGTGGGTAAGTTGGAAACCCGTGGAGAGAGGGAAGATGGGCGCATAACCTTCTACGGCCACCACAGGGCCGGAAGCCCTTTGGCCGAGGAAATCGGGCGGCGGCTGAGAATGAGTAATCCGGAGCTCAAACTCTTCCGCCAGTTGGTGGAAGGGCACATGCAGCCATTATTTTTGTTTAAAGATGCCCCTTCGTCAGGTAAGGCTGTATTACGCTTCTTTCGCAGCCTGGGTGAAGAAACCCCCGGGTGCCTGCTGCTTAGCCTGGCTGATGTAAACAGTAGCCGTACGGCCATAGGGCGGCATGACCTGGCCAAGGCCTACAGGGAATACATTCTGTTGATGCTAAAGCGCTACACGGAGGAAAAACACTGGTTGTTAAATGCGCACAGCCTGTTAACCGGAAGGGATATTTGTGACATATTAAACCTCCCGCCATGCCCTCTGGTGGGCAAGCTGAAAGATAAACTCCGGGAGGCACAAATGGAGGGAAGCGTAGGCACCCGTCGGCAAGCAGTGGAATATATCCAGGAAATTTACAAGCGGGTGTAAGGTTAAGAATTTTACTCACAAAGGTCAAGCAAGGTAAAATTGTCAGACATCGGGAACCCCTGATGTGCAAAAACCTCCGGAGGTTCTTTGTGTTACGTTGAGTACGGGTTGACAAATTGGAATAGGTTGCAAAAAACAAACTCAACCACCCGGGCATAGCCCAGACGGTTGAGTATACACGGCCTCTCTCTGTATAATGGTGTTTGTCAGAACAACCAAAAAGGAGAGAAGCATCGTGTATACCCATCCTATCGTATTACGATTGAGAAGGCAAGCCATGCAGCTTGATGCAACAAAAACTCTTAGCCGGCGGGAAATAGCCCAAAGGTGCCAAATGTCCCATACGGTATTTTATAAGATCCTCAGGCGGTATAAAGAACAAGGTGATGCTGGTTTGTATGACAAAGAACGCACCCCAAAAGTATGGCCCAATCAAACCCCTGCTGATATTGAGGAATCTATACTAGCCTTTGTCCAAGAACACCCCAGTTGGGGTCCAAGAAGAATCAGCAATGAGCTAAAAAAGAATGAAAATGGCGGCATAAATGTTGGTGAAACTGCTGTCTATGGGGTACTAAAACGTAATGATCTTAATACCCGCCAAAAACGCCTTAAGTGGATCGATTCACTCAAGCCTCCCCAAGAGAAAACAGCTTGGGAACTGGACAAAGAGGCTAGTAAGCACCGGCATGTACATGCCCCGATGCCAGGCTATCTAATGAGCCAAGACGGAAAATTAATTGGCAGTATAACCGGTATTGGTAGGGTTTATGTCCAGGTTGGCATTGATTGTGCCAGTAGTTTTGGCTGGGCCCGTCTATATACAAATAAAACAGCTGATTCCTCTGCTGATTTTCTAAAGCGCACTGCCCTGGATCGATTATTTTTTAGGTGTTTTACTTGCCGCATACAAGGAATTTGAAGGGCGGGTCAGCCTTACTAAAAACCAGAGAGGGACAAAAACCAGCTTGATTCGGGATACAATCTTGCGTTTTAAAGGGGACTTTTCCGTTCAGGACATTGAAAAGGTATGTCCCCATGTGAGCCGCTCAACAATACACCGCGTTTTAGAAGATTTGAAAAGGAATAATAAGGTGGACTGTATTGTCCCGGGCGCCGGGCCAGGTGGAGAAGGAAATGAGAATTAAAGTATGAGTAAAAAAATTGAGGGAAACATGCCGGCCAATGCCGGTTTTTATTTTTTAGTATGTGGGGCATCTGGTTTGTATCCCAAGAGATGCTTCTTTTCGACATTATTAGACAAAGGCTTCGATTGTTTTTTGTAGTATTCTTCCAAATATGCTTTAGTTAAGTAAAAGGGTTAAGGATAGGAATACAGACATAAACTTCTTTGTATCCCGGACGTCCCAAAAAAATAATTCCCGCCAGGAATCAAGATGGGTATAGTCAGGTTGGTTAAATAAAATACGGCACTTGTTTTCGATACAGGGGAGGCACATAAAATGCCAGGATGGCACGTGGTGGAAAACATTTCTACAATAGCAGGGGTCCTGGGTGCCGTGGTCATGTTGTTTCAGGGTGCCCGGTTCTGGCAGCAGCGGCGGGAATACCGCAACAAGTTGAAGATGCTGGAGTATGAACTGGACAGTGATATAATTATCAACCTGACCGGTCACCCAATGAAGCAGTTTGAAGAAGACTGGCACAAGGGAAAAAAGATAATTGACATTACCGTTGGTAATGTTGACCTTTTTAATCTGGATGCGGAGTCGGACCGGGTGGTCAAAATGATTTTAAATGAAGTCAAGCACGAGCTTAATTCCGGAGTGCCCATTATTTTTGCCTTTCCGGGAATGTCAGTTCTAACCCAATATCTTATTGCCAAAATACACGGTCTTGCCGGGGTGTTCCCCCTTATCACCACTCCGGTGAAGACAGGCCAGGGTTTTGTTTTTACCAAGCCTGTGGACTTGCAGGCGATCCGAACTCATAAAAGATTTAACCGCACATAGCAAAAAACCCTTTTCCGGAGGGTTCTTTGTATATAAACCGGCAGTTGGTGAATTTAGATTTAATAGTCCCGCTACACAGGGGCTATTTTGTTTTACGAGGGTTTGTTTTTGAAAATTTTTCCCGGGTGGAATTTAATATAATACCGTTTGCAGGGTAGAAACAAATATGTATTTGGGGGCGGACTTTGGCGAATTGCGTCTAATATTGCCCGAGCAAAGGAGATTAAGCGCGGAAAGTAGAAATTTTGTAAGTACTATCCAAACTATGGCAACAACCGGATTTTATGATTGATTTAGATAAAGGGGAGGGATTAAGTGTATACGATAGAGGCTACGTACAGGGTGGTAACCCCTTTGTTCGCCGGTGGGGCGGACCAGCGGAGCACTGTGGAAATAAGACCCACGGCCTTTAAAGGGGTACTGCGCTTCTGGTACCGGGCGGTGACGCTGCCGTTTTATGGCGGTGAGTTACAAAAAGTCAAAGAAAAGGAAAGAGAGCTTTTCGGAAGTACAGACGGGCAGGCATCTTTCATGCTTAAGCTGGAAACTGTCACTTCTCCTGGTGAGCCCATACCCAAGGGAACAAAGTGGGAAACGCCGGGAAGCGCCTATCTGGGTTATGGTGTAATAGGGGGGAACCGTGATAGTAGGCAAGTGGAAACATCCAGACCGTGTCTTAAAGAAGGCTTTAGCTTTACCGTCACCCTGGCTATGCCCCGGCAAAAGGCCGAAAGCGCTGATACCGCCGGCTTGAAAAGGGCGTTAATAGCGCTGGGGCTTTTCGGGGGATTGGGTTCCCGTTCCCGCAAGGGTTTCGGTTCTCTGGCCCTGGAGTCCCTTGTGGAAAAAGGTAAAGAAATCTGGACTGCCCCGGGTAATGTCGAAGAACTCCGGGCAAAAATACAGGAACTTTTCCGGGATATGCGACTTGGCAATGCCTTACCGGAATACACCGCCTTTTCCGGGCAAAGCCGGGTGGCCGTGTGGCCGTCGAGTTCCGGTGCCCTGGAGCTGCTGGATGAAGTGGGCCGGGAGATGGTGCGTTACCGGAGTTACGGGCAAAGGGTAAGGGACAAGCGCATAATACTGGACGGGGAAACGCCCAATCAAATCTTCTGGGATGACCATGACTTAGTTCGTGACGTGATAACAGGGCAAGAAATTAATTCTCACCCCCGCCGGGTGGTTTTTGGTCTGCCACATAATTACCGTATGTCCGGAAAAACAGTAAAAGTGGAACCGGAAAGCAGAAAACTTCAGCGCCGGGGCAGCCCGCTGTTTATCCATATTCACCGGTTAACCAGCGGGAATGCCGCTGTGTTTACCTTCCTTCCGGCAAAGTTCCTGCCGGGAGAAGAAAAGATACAAATATCCGTGGTTAAGGGAAAAACGGTTACTGTTGACCAAAATGTCGATTATGGGGTAATTCACGATTTCATCGACCGTTTTCCCAATCGCCTGGAGGTGCTGCCGTAGTGGATAATAAACACATTTTACACTTTACCCTGGGACCTGTGCAGGGATTCATTGCCCGGGCGCGGCGCACCCGGGACCTTTGGGCCGGGTCGTTTCTCCTTTCATATTTGGCCGGGCACGCCATGTGCGCGGTAATTCAAAAACAAGGAGAAATAATCTTCCCTGCGGTCCTAGATGATAACCGCAAAATCACCGATGACCTGCTCCGGGCAATAAAAGAAGTTGAAGAAAATGAATCCACCAACGAACAGCCCCTGGTAGGTACCCTGCCCAACCGCTTTCAGGCACTTGTACCGGAAGACTTCAATCCCAGTGAGTGTACTCAAGCGGTACAGCAAGCCTGGGAGAGAATTGCCGGCATGGTGTGGGAAAGGTTCGTGGCGCCGGTGGCGGAAAAGGGAGCGGGCACCGAAGAAATATGGCGGCGCCAGGTGAAAGGTTTCTGGGAAATGAACTGGGCCTTCGGTGATGACGGCAGCTGCCTTGACCGGCGCAAGAACTGGCGCAGCCACGTACCCACTGTGGAACATGGAGATAAGTGCACTATAATGGGCAACTTGCAGGAAATATCGGGGTATATACGTTCACAAAAAGAGATGCGGGAAAAGCAGGACCTGTTCTGGCAAGAACTCCGGAGTCGTGTCAGGGAGCTGGAAATAGGAGAAGGGGAGCGCCTGTGCGCGGTATCCCTGGTCAAGCGCCTCTTTCCCCTGGTGGCGGAAGGAACCATTGGCTGGCGCGTGCGTACCGGCTATCCTTCCACCAGCTATATCGCTGCTGTTCCCTGGCTGGTTGAGACTATGAATAAGGAGCAGGATAAAGCCGGCCGGTTCCTTTCCTTGGCCCGCCGGGATGAAAGACTGGAGCCCAGAACACACCTGAAGGAAAGCAGCATTTTCGAGATAGAAAAAGCAAAAAGGGAACATCCGGAAGTGGCCGGGTTTGCCCAGTGCGACGGCAATTTCTTTTTTGCATCCACCCTGGCCAACGACAGCCTGTGGCTCGAGGGCACTGGGGATACCCGCCGGGATCTGGCGGATATGCTGAAAAAGTTTGCCGTTAAGCCCGCAACCTATTACGCGGTTCTAATGGTGGACGGTGACCTTTTGGGCGCACTTCTGCGTAAAGCAGACCCAAAAGTTGTCAGCAATTCACTGGCCATATTTGCAGATAAAGTGCCGGGAATAGTGAACAGGTACAGCGGGGTGCTGGTCTATGCCGGGGGCGATGACGTGCTGGCCCTGTTAACGGCGCAACACGCCGTAGCCCTGGCTGCGGAGCTTCGCCGGCAGTATAAGCAAGCTTTTAAAAACACCGGGATAAAAGATCACTTGGCCACTGTTTCCGCGGCTGTGGTTTACGCTCACCACCACGCTCCTTTGAAGGCGGTGCTCGGTGAGGCACACACCTTGCTCGATGACGTGGCCAAAGACCGGACCGGCCGGGACAGCCTGGCGGTGCGTGTGTGGAATACCGGCGGCCCCGGGCTTTTATGGTCGGCGCCGTGGGAAGAGATTTTGGAAGGAGACACCAACCTGCTGGACAGCCTGGTCTCCGACTTTACAGGAGCAACTTCCGGGGAAAAGCAATATAACAGCGCTTTTTTCTATAATATTCGCCATCGTTTTTCCATGTTATGGAGCGATAATGACCGGGATAATATTGAATTGCCTGACTGGGACAATATTCTAGCCGATCTTTTCCTGGCCGAATACCTGCGCAGCAGAGAGCGGGAGAACATTGACCGAAACGAGGCACGCCGGCGCGTGGAACGCCTTTTGAAAGTCTGCAGGAAGTATCGCCGGGTTGCTCCCGAAAATGGTGAAAGCCCCAGAATTGAAGAAGCCGGTATTTCCATGGACGGGGCCATGCTGGTGCGTTTTCTGACCGGGAAAGGGGGGACCCGTGATGAGTAAACTGTGGAAGTGCAACGCCCTGGACTCGTTATTTTTCCGGGACAGCTCACCTTACAATGCCGGTGAAGGGGGGCAGGGGCAAGTGGCGGCCAACTTTCCCCCGTTCATGACCACCGTGCAGGGGGCGGTGCGTACCGCGCTGGCCGCAGGGCAGGGGTGGTCCCCGGAAGAGCAGCACAAGTGGCCTGAAGAGCTGGGAACACCGGAAGACCTGGGCGAGCTTAATCTTAAGGGGCCTTATCTTTTTAAGGGTGAGGAAGTATTGTTCCCCGCGCCCCTTTTGTACTTGCAAAAGAAGGAGGGAGAAAAGATCGCCTGCACCTTCCTGGTGCCCGGCGAAAAAACAAAGTGCGACCTGGGAGAAAAACGCTTGCCGCAGCCGGTCTCTCCTCTTAAAGGGGCCAAGGCACCCGGGGGTTACTGGCTGAAAAAAAGCGGCCTGGAAAAGGTGCTGGCCGGGCAAAAGCCGGCAGAAGAAGATATGCAGGAGCAGCAAAGCCTGTGGAAAACGGAAAACCGCACCGGCATCGGGCTTGACCAGGATACCCGCACCACTGAAGACCGCATGATTTATTATTGCGCGCAGGTGAGACCGGAAAAGGATGTCACGCTGGGGGTCGTCGTTTCCGGTGTGCCGGAAGAATGGCACCGGCAGGTGCCTCCGGTGGTGTCCCTGGGTGGCGAGGGGCGCCTGGCGGAGATAACGGTGGAAGATAACAGGAAAAATATATTACCTTCGCCGGTCCTTATCCCGGAGGGGGGCAGGATTAACTTTACCGTGGTCTTGATCACACCTGGCTATTATGAAAAAAACACCGGGGGAGTTATCAAAAACGGGCCGCCGGGTATTCCGGGCCGGTGCATTTCCGCCTGTATAGGCAGAATACAGCAGGTGGGGGGCTGGGATATTGTCAATTGCCGCCCGCGACCCCTGTACCCGGTGATCCCGGCGGGGAGTGCCTGGTTTTTCCAGGCGGGTGAGGAAGAAGTGGATCATATACGGTCCCTACACGGAAAGTGCCTGGGCATGAAGACGGAGTACGGCTTTGGACAAATAGTAATAGGATGCTGGAGGGATATGAAGTGAAAGCAATGATACTGGGCCTTCTGGCCGAAACCAGCCTGCACCCCGGTACCGAGCAGAGTACCGGGGCGGTGGACATTCCCGTGGCCCGGGAGGCATCCACGGGTTACCCGGTGATTGCCGGGTCCGGGCTGAAAGGGGCCCTGCGGGATGCGGCCCGCCGGAGGAAAATGAAAAATGAAACTAGAGTATTTGGCAAACAGGACGATGCCGGCGGTGTATCCGTTACCGACGCCCGCCTTTTGCTTTTGCCCGTGCGCTCGCTCACCGGGCATTTCAAGCTGGTCACCTGCCCTTATATTTTGGAGCGGTTTAAACGTGATATGGCCCTGGCCGGCATGGATGCAGCTTTTAGAATACCGGTGCCGGGACAAGAGCATGCCGTGGCGGCGGAAGAAGCGGAAAATCTTTTTTTAGAAGAAATTTCCTTTAATGTACAAAGGGAGGACCTGGGCGATATAGTTAATACCATAAGTTTCTTAATAAGGCATGCCGAGACCCGAAACCGCCTGGCGGGCCAGTTAACCGTGCTTACTGACAAAGAGTTCAGTTATTTTACTAATTACGGCCTGCAGGTCAACGCCCGCAATATTCTCGATGAGGAGACCAAGACCAGTAAAAACCTGTGGTACGAGGAGACCCTGCCGCCGGACAGCCTTTTCTACAGCTTGCTGCTGCCCAGGCCCGGCAGGGAAGATGCTTTGAACGATATAAAGAATCTCTTTGCAGAGAGGCCCTACCTGCAGGTGGGGGGCAACGAAACCGTGGGCCAGGGATGGTGTTCCGTGGAGTGCGTGGAGGAGGTGGTCGCCGGTGTCCAGAACGCTTGAACAGCTAAGGGCGGAAGACGCTTACCGAAAAGTCAAGGATCTCACCGGCAGGCCGGAGGAATGGCAAAAAAAGTATTCATCCTATGTAAAAGGACTGCCGGCCACCATACTGGCCAACGGACTGGGACAGGCGGCCGCTTATTTAATGGCGGCGTCCAAGGGAGTTAAAGATGATGCCCACATGGTGCTATATACCCACCTGGAGAACTGGCTTTGTAGAGAAGGTAATCTCGCCCCGTATCCCGGTGCACCCGACCTGATGGGAGCCATTACCGGTGAGGACCGGGAGAAATATATCCATGCCCAGGCAGAAGCTGTGGAATGGCTTTCCTGGCTGAAAAAATTTGCCGTGGCGCTTTTAAAACAGCCGGAGGGTGATAATAATGACACTGCCTCTTTATAGCAACAGCGGTGCCCCGAATGAATTTAATCGCGTACAGAATGCCGGGCTTTGGTATGACAAGTTTTGCAACAAGTGGCGGCAGGAAAAAGGATACTGGACTTTGCAGGCCGGTCACGGAAACCGTACTGACCCGCCCAAGCTGCAGTGGATAAAGACCCTGGCCGGAAAAAATACCGGCGATACCAGCCTCATTTCAGAGATGGTGAACCGCCGGGCCGCCATGGTTTACGCCCTGGGCGGGCAGCTGCGCGTATTTGCCACGGATTGGCGTTTTGTCACCGGGCTGGGCAGGGAGCACCCGGTGGAAAATGGCTTTGCCTGGCATCATACCCTGGGCACGGCTTATTTGCCGGGCTCCTCGGTAAAAGGCCTGGTCCGGGCCTGGGCCCGGGAAGGGGAGGAAGACGAAACCAATAAAGAGGCCATAGACAGGATATTCGGCCCGGCAAATGGTAAAAAACAGGCCGGCAGCATTATCTTCTTCGATGCCCTGCCCCTTTCCCCGGTGCAGTTGGAAGCCGATGTAATGACACCTCATTATTCCCAGTATTACAAGAAGGATAATCATAATTTACCGCCCGGGGATTGGATGAGTCCCGAACCCATACAATTTCTGACTGTGGCCGAAGGACAAGAATTTCTTTTTGCGCTGGCTCCGCGCCGGCCGGATGATGAGGGCGATGTGGAGCTTGCCGCCACTTGGCTGGAGGCGGCTCTGGCCTGGCTGGGCGCCGGTGCCAAAACAGCGGCGGGCTACGGCCGGTTTTCCCGTCAAGGGGAAAAGGAAGAAAAACTCCTTAAAAAACAGCAAAAAGAAAAGGAGCGGGCCGCCCAAGAAGCGCGGCTGATGGAAATGAGTCCCCTGCGCCGGGAAATGGAAGAAGACGGCTATAGCAGTGCCGGGTTTATGGAAAAGCTCACCAATAAGTGGCTCGGGCGTATGGAGGATAAGGATGCGCCGGCGGAAGAGAAAGCTGAAATTGCCCGCCTGCTTATGGAATGGTACGAAAACTATAATTCCGACCAGTGGAAAAAGCCCAACAAGAAAAACCAGAAAAAGATCAGCCGCATTAAAAAAATTCTGGGGGAGTAGGTAATGGGTGTTGATACCCTGCTTTATACACCAGCGGGCATAACCGGGCGTAGATAAACACCCCTTGGAGTTCTCGCAAACCGGCTTCAGAGTGCTTAAACTTCAAAGCCTCGAGGACCCCGCAGTCCGTAATTTTCGTCCGGGGATTATATTAACGGCAAGCTGCTTTCACCAGAACTGACGCACAACTTTAGAGTTTAAAGATTAGTAAGGAATAGTCCGGTAGATGGAGAAAATTTTTTCGCAAAGTCCCGCTGGACAAACAATTTCCAATATGAGATAATAGTGTGG
>JAALLP010000057.1_pt1 | contig 23699 bp, 38 predicted proteins | sample 7245951 | NCBI WGS metagenome assembly JAALLP01 (sample SAMN13049199, study PRJNA578106) | oil field metagenome | isolation source: filtered produced water from oil reservoir B6 | place: USA:offshore Texas | collected 2016
ATGGTCCATGATTGACAACTTGAACGATAGACACAAAAAAATATGGCAACTTTGGTTGAAAGGGTTAGAACAAAAAGAAATAGCTAAAATACTAGGAGTTACAAGAAACACGATAACAATGCACATGAACAAAGACAAAAAAATTATCAAAAGGAAACTGAAAGCACAGGGAATATGCTAAAGGAGGACAATAATGAAAAAAATAAAAATTAAATTGTTTGATGAGAAATGCATGCCATATAAAAAACGTAAAAGTGATAGCGGATTTGATTTAAGGGCACGGCTAGATAATCGCATAGTAATTCCACCACATGGGAGTAGTGATTTAATACCTTCAGGAGTTGCTATAGAACTTCCTATAGGGTATGAAGCACAGGTAAGGCCTAGGTCAGGACTAGGGGTGAAATACGATATAGTTTCACTCTTAGGAACGATTGATAGTGAATATCGTGGAGAAATAGGAATTAAACTTTTCAATTTTTCATATAAGCCTTTTGTGGTTAGACCTTATGAACGCATATGTCAGTTAGTAATACAAAAGGTTGAACTACCAGAAATTGAAGTAGTAGATGAGCTAAAGCAAACAGACAGAGGCCAAAATGGATTCGGCTCTACGGGGGTAGAGTAGATGGAAAAGACACATAGATGGATATTAATTAGCGGAATTGTGGTAGTGGTTATGTATATTTCAGGTTATATATTTAGAAGCGATGCAAAATTACTTTTAGCTTTGAGCGTAAGTTTGTTAGTTTATCAGGTATTTTTAGTTGTAAAGTTCATGAGGTGGTTGAATGAGTGAGATAAAAGTAATTATTCCAGGAAGGCCAGTACCATATGTAAGAATGACAAAAAGAGGAAAATTCGTAAAACAAAATGCACAAAGGTATTTAAACTATAAAGAGTATATAGGATTCGTTTCTAAAGGCAAAATAAAGCGTGTAAGCGAGAAAAAAATTGAAATAGGTGTTAAGGTATACCTTTATGGTAAAACTACCGAATTTGGGAGAGATGGAGACGCAGACAACTATTTAAAAGCAGCAATGGATGGTTTGAATAAAATAGCTTACAAAGATGATAGACAAGTAATAAAAGCTATTGTTGAAAAAATAGCTTGTGATAAGAAGGAAGAACGGATGGAAATTGTGATAAAAGAAGTTATATGAAAGGGGGAAATAAAATTGGACCTTGCAACAGCATACCGGGCGATAATAAGGCTAGTTGCAAATGACTACGAAGGCTATAAATCGATTTTAAGCGAAGAAAATAATCTTATAGATGTTAAAGTATTACATAAGCAAAAATAAATCAATACAAGCGAAACTAGACGAATACGGGCGAATTATATTTACATGATGGCACAGTTAAACAATGGGCAAAACCATGTGCAATTAAAAAGGGGGTGATAAGTGATGTTACAGCTTGATGAAAAGATTATCGAGCAAATGAAAAGAGAATACAAGAATCTTGATAAATTAATTTCTAAAAATCAAACGCTTGAAAGAAAGGTAAAGGACGAACTCAAAAGAATTGAAAAAAAAGCAATACAAATAGCAAATGATGTGGCAATAAAAGCAGGAGCGACAACAGATACTATGAGACAAACAGCATACAAGATAGCTCTTAAACGAGAGGGTTATGGAGAAAAAAGATTTAGCAGAGTAATGCATAGAGTAACAGTATTTACTACTAAGGCAGAAGAAGCAATGAATAAGATGAAAAACCAAGATAGATTTTTAAGATGGCTAGATGAAGAACTTAAAAAGCATATGGTATTTGAAAAAGAGTTTAAAGAAGCTCCAGCTAAAACATATTTATCGAAAATTGAGAGACAAGATATTATGACCTATGTTGCATTAGGTGGGAAGATGCAACAGTTTATCGAAGAAAATAAAAATATAACAGAAAAAGAGAGATTATATCTTGAAGAAGCTTCAAAAGCAATAACATTATTTTATGAGCAAGTTATAAAAAGGGTTGGAAAAGATGAAATCGATAGAATGAGTAGAGAAGCTAATCAGTATGAGCTGGCATTAATTTCAACAACAAAGTATAAACAAGCAAAAAAAGAACAAGAGCAAAAATCTTTGACATGGGAATTTGAGAGTGATGATGAAAGAGACGATATTATCGAAGGTTTGATTGAAACCTTTTGCCGAGGATGTAATAAGAATCCAATCAGGGATTGTGGAATCAGGAAAATGTTTATGAAGCATGATATTGAGCCTATGAATTATTTTGCTGGACCTGGTGAATGTCAGTATAAGTATCCAGATAAGAACTAAGGTTGTATTTAGCGACTAAAAGGAATCGTAAACTAGAATTTTAACGGAGAGTGATAATATGTTTAAAAAAATGATATGTCCAGATTGTGAGAAAGAAATGCAAGTTAATGCTAACGAGTATGACTATTTCTATGAATGTGAATGTGGGTGTTTATTAGAGAGTGACGGTTCGAGAGTAGGGGAAGATTTTAAAAAGAAAGTACCTAAAAATGTATTGTATGTACTAGACGAAGTACTAAATATAGGTGGAGAAAGTACGTATCATTGTGAAATACCTAAATGTCCAACTTGTGGTGCAGAACCGACATATAATATGAACCCATGCCCCTATTGTGGACAAGAACTAATATATCCAAAAGAGGTTAAATAAGATATTAAAGCAGGTGAAACTATGATAGAGCCTATAGAGTTTATAAATAAATTGAGAGAATCTGACAGATATATTGAAGTTATTTATACAGAAGGTAGTTGTTATCAATTTTTTAAGGTATTAAAAGCATTATATCCAAATGCCAAACCAATTAAAGTAAAATGGAAAAATACAATTTACAACCACATAATTACAGAAATAGATAATAGATATTATGACATAACAGGAGAAGTGAAATTAAGTGATTATGATGATTATAAGTATGTAGTAAAAGAAGATTTGTTTGAAATAGAAAAGTGGAGTTTTTCAAAAAAAGCATGGTTAAGTAAAGAATGTCCAATTTGTGAAGAGCCTATTATTTACGAACTAAAATAAGAGTTTGTGGAGGTTTTGCGTATGAATATAAAATGGTGTGAAGAATGTGAAATTGAAGAAGCGAAATATAAATATAACGATAAGATTTATTGTGATGATTGTTTATTATTTGTGTTAGACAAAGAAGATAAAATACAGAGTTGGACTGTTACTCATTATGAGATTGATGGCAATTATATTGGAAATGACAATGATAAAGATATGGAAGAAGTAATTGAAGATATTGCAGAATATTTTGAGATTGAAAAATTAGAAAGTGAGGAGTAAATATGAAAAACAAACTAAACTTATGGTTAAAAATAAAAACATTTTTCTACTGGATTTTAAAAATAGAAGATGCACTTATTGAACAATGTCATTATTGTAATAGTATTAGGGTTAAAGTAATTGATAGTTATAAAGAAGAACATATATATAAAGCAAAATACAAATGTCTAAGCTGTGGGGCTGAAGCAACTGTAGAAGAAATTTGGAATGGTGAAAGTATTTATAGAAATGGTGTAATAACACCTAGATTAGAAGATATTAAATTTCCTAATGAAAGCGAGGGGTAAAGATGAAGTTAGAAGATTTACAGAAAATTAAATTAGATAGAGAAAAACTTAGAGAAAAACTTAAAGATGAATTAGAAAGACAAAGGTTGAAAGATAAAGAAGATTTACAGAAAATTAAATTAGATAGAGAAAAACATCTAAAACTAATAAAACAATGCCAAGCTGAAATAATAGAAAAAAATAGACAAAATGAGTATATTAAAAACATGTTATTATGCGACGAAAAAAGAACAAATCAAGAATTAAAAATTATAGAGTTTACTATAAATCAAATTGAACAGAATCGTGAGTTGGTGGAGAACATAACAAAGATAATAAATAGACTGAGTTACTTAAAAGATATTGGTGCTTTTTATACAAATTATGAAAAGATGATAGCTGTAGATGAATGGATACTTGAAACACTAGAAAAGTTACTAGAAAAAACTAAGGAGGTTGAGTGATGAAAATAAAATATAAATCATGTGATGGAGAAAGCATTATCGAAGAAGAAATAGAGAAGATAGAGTTTTATGATAATGAGATACAATGCACAAGAGCAGGAAGTAAAGAAGTATTTACATTTAATGATGTAAGCAATATTTACTGGATTAAAGCGAAGGAGGTTGAGTGATGAAATGCTATAAAGATGGGGTTATAAGTGTAAGATATGATGAAGATGGAATTTTAGAAGTATCAGAAAATGAAATATGTTGTTATAGTTGCATACATTGGGGAGATGACTGGTGCTATGCACAAGCAAAAAATGGATTAATTGAAATTAAAAACCCTATAAAAAAAGAGTGTAGTCATTATCAGTCTATATGGGAATTTAAGGAATAGGAGGAAAGGAGAGAATCAATTGAACTTATCAAAACAAGTATCTTGTGAGCAATTAAGGTTGATGAAACATATGTTGGGACTTGATTATAAAAAGAAGCCTTATAGAAATTATGGATATTTTCATAGTATTCAAAGTGATTTAGAAGATTTAAAGAAGAAGAATTTAGCATACAGTCATGAAGCTTCTAACGGTAGAGATATAGTATATCATCTTACTAAAGAAGGCGTAGAATTTGTACTTGGCAGAGAAATAACAGATGAGGAATATATAAATATTTAAGTATCATCGTTAAATTGAGGAGGTGAAAGAATGATACATATAAACATGGTTAAAGGTGATTACATTTACAACGAATGGGAAGAAGAAGATTTAAGAAAAATGAAAGAAAAAATAAAAGAATTAAAAGAGCTAGGATATAAGCAAGTGTATGATGATATGGATTATTTGAATAGATATTTCTATTTTGAAAAAGATGGAGAAGAAGTAATTGTAACTTTGAAATGTATGTAACAAAGGCAAAAGGGGGACATATATGAACTACTATAAAACTACAGAGAAATTTCTTTACAACTATAGACCTTTGAAAATTAGCATTGAAAACATGGAATCCGAACTGAAAGAGCTGGAGCCTTTAGGGGCTTCGGCTATAGACTACAGTAAAGAAAAAACAGGTGCTACATATAACATTAGTAAGCAAACAGAAGATGAAGCATTACACATAATAACTCAAAAGGAAATTTTGAAAGATAGAATTGAGAAAACAAAGAAAAAAGTTGAAAGAATTGAAAAAGGTTTAAGTTCGCTTAGTCCAATAGAAAAAGAAATAATTAGCAGACGATATTTTGAATCAGAACAATGGTATGAAATAGCTTATAAAGTGAAATATCATGAATCATGGTGTAAAGAAATAAGAAAAAGAGCAATTAATAAATTATCAGTTGCACTATTTGGTGTTGAAGCTGTAAGAGTAGACGAATACAAGACACAAGCTTAAAAAAAAATTGATACAATGATATTGAGAGGATATTTCATATTCACATTCACAGCTATGGTAAAGGTAAAGGCACCTAGGACAAGTTCTTAGGTGCTTTTATATTTACTCCCTAACATTTCCCGATAGGGAAGTCTAAGTTGATACTAGCTTAATCCCTACGGGATTATGAGCATAGGCCCCCTTTTTTAGAGTGTGACTATTATTATTAGCCACACTCTCTTTTATATAAAATTTTAAGGACTGATTGTATGAACATAATCATTAAACCTTGTGATGATGGATTTATAGTGGTTAATCTTGATAAGGTTGAAAAGTATGGGTTTGATAAAGCACATACACATATAAAATCTAAGAAAATTGCTACAACTATAAAAGATAATGTACTTAATAATAGATTTCCAAAGACAAGAAATGAATATTTGCTAATCAGTCATATAAGAGTTAGTGATGATAAAGAATACGTTGATAAAATAGAGCATTTAATTAATACAAGAAAAAATAAAAAGAAAGAGAAATACATAAACTCACAAAAGGGTACAAGAGTATGAAGCTTACAAATAAACAATTCGATAGATGCAAATGTAAAGGTTGTGAATGGCTTAAAAAAGCAGATGAACTCCATTATTTTTGTTTGTGGCCTAGGTGCGTGAGAATATCTTACGAAAGGAAGTGAGATTGTGAAGTATATCAGAACAACTAAAAATGGTGTTATTGAAACAAGAGAAGAAATAGAAGGTAATGTTGATGAGATAAGAGTGTTATTAGATTATATTGATAGATTACAAGAGATATTCGAGGAAGAAGAGTAAAAAAGTAAATAGCGTTGAGGTGGTGGTGATGGTTAAATTAACTGAAAAACAAAAAAGATTTATTGATTATTATATTGAATTGGGGAATGCCACAGAAGCTGCTAGAAAAGCAGGTTATAGCAAGAAAACTGCAAAACAAATAGGAAATGAAAACTTGACTAAACTTGACTTTTTTATCAAGAAAAGATTAAAAGAACTAGAAGATAAAAGAATAGCAAAAGCTAACGAAGTAATGAAATATCTAACAGCAGTAATGAGAGGAGAAGAAAAAGAAGAAATTATTGTTGTAGAAAATATTGGAGACTATGAGAGTAGGGCAAGAATAATAAATAAACAGGTTTCAGCTAAAGAGAGAATAAGGGCTGCTGAACTCCTTGGCAAAAGATATGCATTATTTAAGGATAATGTTAATTTAAGTGGAGAAGTAGGTGTGCAAATAGTAGATGACATAGAACTGGATGATGAAGAATGAAAAAGATAAAACTGTCGGACAAAATACTTCCGGCATTTTATAGTTTTTGGAAAAACTCAGATAAATACCTATACAAAGTTCTGAAAGGTGGACGTAATAGTTCTAAATCATCACATATAAGTATTAGAATCATCTACGATTTAATGAAAAAGCCAGTAAATGCTCTAGTAGTCAGAAAAGTAGGAAATACACTTGAAACATCTGTATATGAACAGCTTATATGGGCTATAGAACACTTAGGAGTATCAGAGTATTGGGACGTAAAGAAAAGTCCCTTACAACTAAAATATATCCCTAGAGGAAATAAAATACTTTTTCGTGGAGCAGATAAACCAGAAAAAATTAAGTCTATCAAAACAAGCAAATTTCCTATAGCGACTCTATGGATAGAGGAACTTGCAGAATTTAAAACAGAAGAAGAAGTTCAAACAATAGTAAATTCTATTATAAGAGCAGAACTGCCAGGAAATTTAAAATATAGCATTTTTTATAGTTATAACCCACCTAAAAGAAAACAAAACTGGGTTAATAAAAAATATGACACTCAATTTATATCGGATAATACCTTTGTTCATCATAGCACATATGTAGATAATCCTTATGTTTCTCAGGCTTTTAGAGAAGAAGCAGAGGAAGTTAAAAAGAGAAATGAATATAAATATAGACATGAATATTTAGGTGAACCTATAGGTAGTGGTATTGTACCGTTTAGCAATCTTGTATTTAGAAGGATTACTGATGATGAGATAAAAAGGTTTGATAATATTAAGCAAGGTATTGACTGGGGTTATGCTGCTGATCCATTTGCATTTGTAAGATGGCATTATGATAAAACAAGAAAAAAGATTTATGTTATAGATGAGTATTATGGTGTGAAACTTAGCAATAGAGAAGTTGCAGAATGGATTAAGAAGCAAAAATATAATGATTTTAGAATAATTGCTGACAGTGCCGAACCTAAATCAATAGCAGAATTAAAGTCGTATGGCATAAAAATAACTGGTGCTAAAAAAGGACCAGGAAGTGTTGAGTATGGAGAAAAGTGGCTTGATGATCTAGATTCTATAGTTATTGATCCAAAGAGAACACCAAATACAGCTAAAGAATTTGAGTCGATAGATTATCAAGTTGACAAAGATGGAAATATAAAATCAAAACTTGAAGATAAAAACAATCATACAATAGATGCTACTAGATATGCTTGTGAGAGGGATATGTCCTTTAATAAAATAGAAATTTTAAAGTAGGTGGTTAAATGTATGTAACCGAACAAGATTTAATTAATATTCAGTTGGATGTAGAGAATAACGTGACTAATGAGAGGGTTATAAAGGACCTTATAGCAGAGCATGACACAACTGATATGCTAGAAGGCCAAAAGTATTACATGAATAAAAATAAAATACTTGATAGAAAGATGTATTTTATTAGAGATGGCGAAAAGGTAGAAGATACTGAAAAGACAAATAATAAAATTCCACATAACTGGCACAAACTACTTGTAGACCAAAAGGTTAATTATCTTTTAGGTAAACCACCGGTAATACAGACTGATGATGATACTTTTACCCAAAGGATTAATGACATCCTAGACGAGGATTTTGACGATATTCTTCAAGAACTAGGCAAAGGTGCAAGTAATAAAGGTGTTGAATATCTACATCCCTATATCAATTCAAATGGAGAATTTGACTATATAATAGTACCAGCAGAGGAAGTAATACCTATATACGAAACATCAAAGCAAAAGAATATGATAGCAGCTATTAGGTATTACTTAGTTACTATAAATGGCAAAGACAAAATAAGAGCAGAGTGGTGGACACCTAAAACAGTAACCTACTACATTGAAAATGATATTGGAGAGTTTGAGATTGATGATTCTGTAGAAGAAAACCCACAAAGTCACTTTGATTACAATGAAAAAGGATATGGATGGGAGAGAGTGCCTTTTATACCTTTCAAAAACAACGAGGAAATGGTATCTGACCTTAAGTTTTATAAAGAACTTGTAGATGAATATGATAAATCAATATCGGATATGGCTAACAGTTTAGAAGAAGTACAAGAACTAATAACAATACTCAAAGGTTATGATGGTACAGATTTATCAGAGTTTATGCAAAACCTTAGATATTATAAAGCTATAAAAGTTGCAGAAGAAGGTGGAGTTGATAGTTTAGAACAGAATATTCCTGTAGAAGCTAAAGAAAAACACCTTGATAGACTCGAAGAAAATATATTCCTATTCGGCCAAGGGGTAAACATAAAAACTAATAGATTTGGTAATAGCCCATCTGGAATAGCTCTTAAATTTTTATATATGCTTCTAGATTTAAAGGCTAATCACGTGGAAAGGAAGTTTAGAAAAGCTCTTAAGCAGTTTGTGTGGTTTGTGACTGAGTATATTAACATTAGAGATAATAAAAACTATGATTATAAAACAGTACAGTTTACATTCACTAAGAGTATGCTAGTAAATGACCTTGAAACAGCACAAATAGCACAGATCAGTAAAGGAGTAGTAAGTGATGAAACTATACTTGCTAATCATCCATGGGTAGAAGATTCCCAGGAAGAATTAAAACTAGTTAAGGAGCAAAGAGAAAATATGATTGATCTTGACCTTATAGAAGGTGTTGCTAATGCTAGAACAAATATTCAAGAAGAATAACAAAGCACTTGATAAGCTAGAGAAGGGCATAGAAAAGCAAATATTAAGCTACTATACACAAGCCTTAAAAGAAATAAGGTCTAGGATAGCATACTACAATGAAAAAGGTGTATTTAATCAAAATGAAATGTTTAGATATAATAGGCTTGCTAACTTAGAAAAGCAAATAAGCAAGGAAATAGTCAAAATAAATGGTAAAAGTGCTAATACACTTAAAAATGGTCTAGCAAAACTGTATGAGGAAAGCTACTACATGACTGGATATGCATTTGAAAAAACTCTAGACACAAAACTAGGATTCACACTACTTAAAAAGGAATTAATTGAAGAAGTTATTAACAATCCATTTGACAGAATAGGTTGGAATAATAGAAATAAAGATAATATAGCTTATTTAGTTAAAAAGCTTAAAGAGGAAATAGCAAATGGACTTATACAAGGTAAAAGTTATAGAGATATATCAAAACAAGTAAAAGATAGGATGGGTATAGGAGCTAGTAAAGCTATCAGAATTGTTCAGACAGAAGGGCACAGAGTAAGAGAGAGTGCAAGATTTGAAGGTATGAAGCAAGCTAGAAATCAAGGTGTAGAGATGCAAAAAAGATGGCTTGCTACACTTGATAGCAGGACTAGAGATAGGCACCAAAGACTGGATGGACAAACAGTTGATTTAGACGAAAGATTTTCAAATGGTCTTATGTATCCAGGTGATCCTTCAGGTCCAGCAAAAGAAGTCATAAACTGTAGATGCACTCAAATATCTATCCTTGGAGAAGAATACGATCCAAAAGTTAGAAGATCTAGAGATGAAAACAACAAAGGCGAGGTTATACCATACACAAATTACCAAGAATGGTTTAGAAATAGAATAGCAAACAAATAGTGCCTATACGGTATAATATTATTAATAAATCGTATAGGAGGGAAAACAAATGAAAATCAAATTAGACATTGAATGGGCGCGCAAGATTCTAGAGCTTCACACTAAAATTTATAATCATCCCAAGTGTCCCCAGGAGATTAAAGATCTTCAAAGGCTAGAACTAATGAGGATATTTGGTAAAGAATTTGATATTAAAGGTTTATTAGAAGATGATAATTAGGCACTCAGCAGAGTGTCTTTTATTATGCAATAAATTCTACTCTTTTTAAAGGTTAGAGTATAAAGAAACGTAAGCTATTACTGGCACTAACCAGTATAAAAAAGTAAAATAGGAGGTTATATATATGGAATGGCTACAAGCTATATTAGAAAACGAAGAAATTGAAAATAAGGTAGAAGCTATAAAAAAGGAACTGCCTAAATACTTTGTTCCTAAGGATAAATACAACGAAGTAAACGAACAGAAAAAAGAATATAAGTCAATGCTAAATGACGGAACTAAGCAACTTGAAGAACTAAAAGCGAAAGCACAAGGGAACGAAGAACTACTAAACAAAATTAATGAACTTGAAAATCTAAACAAAACTACTATTGAAGAATATGAGAAAAAAATAGAACAGTTAAACTTTGATAGAGCATTAGAAAATGCTCTAATGAAAGCTAAAGCTAAAAATATTAAAGCAGTAAAAGCATTATTAAATTTAGAAAACATCAAGCTTGATGGAGATAATATTATAGGCTTGGAAGAACAGTTATCTAAGTTACAAGAAACTGATTCGTATTTGTTTGGTGATGATAAGCTAGCAGGCAGAGAGCCTAACCCAGACACAAAGCCAGTTTCCCAGGAATACAAAGATAATCCTTGGGAAAGAGGAAAAGTAAGTTTAGCGAAACAGGCTGAAATATTAGAAGAAAATCCACAGCTTGCAAAATCATTAATTGAAAAAGCAGGATTTAATCCTGCGGATTATGGACTATAAAATTAATTTGAGGAGGAATTTATTATGCCTAGCGTAGTAACTAGAGTAGCAGACATTATAAAACCTGAGGTGTTTAATAATTATATTATTAACACTACACCAGAAAAATCATTGTTATTCAGAAGTGGTATAATCTCAACAGATGCTATAATTTCTGGCAAACTTGCAAATGGCGGCGACATGATTAAAATGCCGTTCTTTAATGATTTGTCAGGTGATCCGCAACCACTTCAATCTAATACGGCGTTAGAAACTCAAAAAATCACTACCGGGCAAGACCAAGCAAGAGTATTCATGTTCGGTCAAGCGTGGAGTGCTGAAGATTTGGCTGCAGAACTTGCAGGAGCAGATCCAATGCAGGCAATAGCAGATAGAGTTATTGCTTATTGGGACAGACAATATCAAAAGATTTTGTTGAAATCATTAGACGGTGTATTTGCTGACAACGCTGTAAATGATTCAGGAGACTTAATTAAAAACGTATCAACAGAAGATGGTGTAAATGCTACTTCTGCAAACAAAATGAGTGCAGAAGTAATACTTGATGCTAAACAATTGCTGGGAGATGCAAAGAACAATCTTACTGCAATTGCAATGCACTCTGTAGTACACACTAACTTGCAGAAATTAAGCCTAATCGACTACATCCCAGATAATAGAGCTGACATCGGTTGGGGTACTTACATGGGAATGACTGTTATCGTTGATGATGGGCTACCTGTTGTGGCTGGGACAACAAGCGGATATAAATACACTTCATATCTGTTTGGTGCCGGAGCAGTAGGATATGCAGAAGGCAGACCAAAGGTACCTGTAGAAACTGATAGAGATTCCCTAATGGGTGAAGATATCCTAATTCATAGAAGAAAGTTTATCTTGCACCCACGAGGATTCAAATGGACAGAAGCAAATGTTCTTGCAGAAATGCCGACACTTACTGAAATAGCTGACGCTGCAAATTGGGATAGAGTATATGACCCGAAAAATGTAAGAATAGTCAAGATAGTTACTAATGGTTAATATATAGGCTAGGGTAAATACCTAGCCTTTTCTATTTCTATTAATGAGGAGGTATAATATGAGTAAGGTAATAAATTTTAAAAAACATTATAGATATAGCTTGGGTGATTTTTGGAAGTATTTAGAGATTTTAGAAAAGGCTTTAAATGGCGATTTAGTTTTGGAAGTTACACCAGCAACAACAAGCAACAGTGTTACAACTGTAAATAATGAAATTTCAGCTGGAAGTAAACTTGGCTATACAATTTCAGATGCAACAAGTGTTGATACATTAACAGCATAGGGGTGATTAGATGAGTGCTACAGCATTTCAAAGACGTAGGCGATTAGCAATACAAAAAGAACTTGAAAAGCTTGAAGATATGACAGTAAAAGAACTTAAAGAACTTGCTAAAGAAAAAGAAATAGAAGGTTATTCAAGCATGAAAAAGGACGAGCTTATTCAGGCCCTAAAGGGGTGATTAGATGGAAAGAACAGATTATTTAGAGTATCTTAAAAATTACTTGAATAACAGCTCTATTGAGGATACTGGAATAGTAGCCCATGTAATAGATAAAATGATAGATCATGACAGTTCTAGTAATGACAATATAAAGTCTAAAAGTATAGGCGATATATCCATAACCTATAAAGACGATAATACCCCATATCCTAAAAATTTATTAAAGAAACTAAGCCATCTTAAAAAGGTAAGGTGGTAATATGCTAGATAGCTTTAAAAAATATATGAATCCTGTAAACATAGAACGTCTCACAACCACCGACAATGGTTTTGGTGGGGTTATAGAGACATGGACAACACTAGCAACTATAAATGCTTATATAAGGCTTTTAAATGGAACTGAGAGGGTAGTAGCAGATAAAGAAACTATTTACTCTACTCACAGAATGTACTGTGAAATAACAGATATAACTGTAGCAGATAGAATAAATGATAATGGCAATATTTATGAAGTTAAACTAGTAGATAACAAGGGCGAATTTATGCAAGTAGATTTAGAATATAAGGGTGTTTTAAATGTTTAAATATAAAAGCTATAAAAAAGATGTACTTAGAGCTATATCTAAAGCTGAGAAAAGAGCTCTACATGCTATAGGGGAGTTTGTGACAAGTGAAGCTAAAGTTAGAGCACCAGTTGATACTGGTAATCTTAGAGGAAGCATAGAAAATGAAGTAATAGATAATGATAAATCGGTTGTTATAGGCACAAACACAGAATATGCAGTTTATGTTGAAAAAGGAACCTACAAACAAAGAGCACAACCTTATCTTACTCCAGCAGTTGAAGAAAACAAAAGCAGAATTAAGAAACTTGCCGAAAGAGAGTTGAATAAAATTGGTTAGTTTGCTTCAATCTATATACTCAAAACTAAATGAAGTGCATAGCAGGGTGTATTTTGAATTAGTTCCTGAAAAAGATCCAAAGACACAACTTCCACCTGAACTTCCTTATATATTGTATAAATTCCCCAATTCAAATAGGGCTGAATACAGGGAAGATTTCACGCTTGAAATTGATATATGGGACAACAAAGCTGATACTACAGAACTTGAAACTATCACAGATAATATAGATAAAAAGCTAAATAGACTTCAAATTTTAGATGAGAATTTTCACGTGTCTATCTATAGAATTAATAGGCTCATGGTGCCTGATACTGACCCTTCTATTCATAGAAGGCAATTAAGATACAATGTAAAAACATATTTTAGATAGGAGGTAAATTATGGTACAAACCACTGGCTATAATAGCAATACTGCCAAGCATTTACTTTTAGATGCAGGAGCAGTATATAAAAACTTTGATATAGCAACAATGACTGGAACTCTACTTGGGGCTACTCAAGGTGGAAATGAATTTTCAGCACAGCCTAACATGAGAAAGATTGAAATAGATGGAGTAAAAGGCGATGCGAAAGGCCTTTCAGTAGTAGACAACTGGGAGGTAAGGCTTACTACAAATATACTTGAAATGACTGCTGATAATATAGCAACAGCACTAGCAACAGGACAGATTGACACTACGACAAATGACACCTTTGATATTATCACAGCTAAAAATGATATATCAGTAAGTGATTATATAGATAATATAGCTTTTGTAGGTAGACTTACAGGAAGTAGTAATCCAGTTATTATAATAGTTAAAAATGCGGTAAATACAGAAGGATTAACATTCACTGCTGAGGATAGTGGAGAAGCAGTTATGCAAGTAACCTTCACGGGGCATTATGATGCTGATGATTTAGATACTCCACCATTTGAAATATATTATCCCAAAATTACTGGTGATGTTACTGCACCAACAGTTACAGCAAACATAACTGATGGTGAAACTGGTGTAGCAGTTGATACAGACATAGTATTTACATTTGATGAAGCTATTGCAGCTAACACAGTTACTAAGTCTAACTTCATATTACTAGATGCTACTGGAAACACAGTAGATTACACGCTTACTCAGTCGGCAGACAAGCTTACTGTTACATTGTTACCTGCAAGCAACCTTTCAGCTACTACCGATTACACAGCTATTGTTACAACTAATGTAAAAGACTTAGCTGGTAATGCTCTTGAACAAGAATTTGTTATTAACTTTACTACAGTATAAGGCACTCTACAACGAGTGTCTTATTTTCTTTATATAGGAGGTTTAGTATATGGAAATGAGAAAGCTAAAGACTAAAGATCTATTTAAATTTACAAGAATACTTAGAAAGCTAGGTATAAAAGATAGCTTAAAGCAAGCAACTGAAAATTATAATGCAGAAGGCAAAAAGAAAGGTGAGATTTTAGAAGATCTAGGAACTGATATGGTGTTTATTATACTTGAAAGGCTAGACTTAGCTGAAAATGAAATAGCTGAGTTTATGGGAGACTTACTCGGCATTAAACCTAAAGAATTCTTAGACTTGGAGATTGAAGAAACAATAAACGCTTTTAAAAAGCTATTCGGACAAGAGGGGTTTATGAGTTTTTTCAAACAAGCTGCCAAATAGATGCAGCTCAAACTTATGACCTTTTACTAAACCGATATAGCGATATTAATTTCATTTTAGACCTAGACATCATTGAAGGTATAGAACTAATAAATAAAACTAAATTAAAGTCATTAGAGGACAAACTTTGGGAAAGATACTTAATGATTTATCCTTACATGGAATTAAAACAAATAGAATTTATAAGTTTTGAGGAATACAAAAAGAGATTAATTAAAAAGAAACCTCAAATTAAGAAGAAAAATTCAAAAGAAATATTGAAAGATGTGGAAAGGATACTAAAAACTTTTAAAAAATAATTCCTTTCGCTTGTATTTTTGTCATAAAATTACATATAATAAATATTAAAATAACCTACAAAGGAGGAATACAAGTGAAAAGGGAATTAAAAGGTTTTGTTGTAGGAGTAATAGTAACAGTTTTGTTAACTTCAACAGCTTTAGCTGAGCCAGTAACTAAAACTATTCAAGTGGTCTTTAACAAGATTAAATTAGAGGTTAATGGTACAAAAGTAAATGCTGATAACATTTTGTATGAAGGCACTACTTATGTACCACTTAGGAAAGTTGCAGAAATGTTAGGGAAACATGTAGGATGGAATGCTGAAACCAACACAGCTATTATTAGTGATACACCAATAACTCAAAGCAATAAAGAAGATAATAAAGATGTAGCAATAGTATTTGGTGATGAAGATTTTGAAAAATATATAAGGCTTTTAATTGACAAACCAAAAGGACCTATTATGAAGTCAGATGTTAAGCATATTAAAAGCATAGACTTAAGCAGTATAAAAGTATCAAGTCTAAAAGGTATTGAACATTTTACTAATCTTAGGATGCTTAATCTAGGAAAAAATATAGTAAATTTAGAACCGACTAAAAAACTTCCGAATCTTCAGATGATAATGAGAAATTAGCGCTCTTTCAAGAGTGCTTTTTTTATGCCCTAAAGGTGGTGATACATTGAAACTCTTTGAATTATTTGGGGTTATTAGTTTAAAGGATAACAATATAAACAGAAAACTTGATAATATAGATAAAAAGGCTACTAATATTAAAAAGTCATTCGATGCTTTTGCTAAAAAGGTAGCAGTAGCAGGTACAGCAATAGGAACAGCTATAGCTGGTGTAGGGGTTAAATCTGTGCAACTTGCTTCTGATGCAGCAGAAATGCAAAGCAAATTCAATACTGTATTTGGAGAAATGACAAAAGATGCAGAAAAGTGGGCTAGTGAGTTTAGGGATAAAGTTGGTGGCAGTAGAGTAGAAATAAAAGGTATGCTTGCAGATAGCCAGGACATGCTAACTGGATTTGGAGCAAGTACACAAGAAGCCTTTAATTTTTCAACTCAAATACAAGAACTAGGTACTGATCTAGCTTCCTTTCAAAATATCCAAGGTGGATCAGCCGAAGCAGTTGAAAGACTTCGGAAAGGACTTCTTGGAGAGACCGAAAACTTAAAGGCATTAGGAATCGTAATAAATGAAACTGTAATGAAACAAAAATTACAAGAATTAGGATGGAATAAAGAGTATAAAGAACTTACAGAACTTGAAAAAATCAAGCTTAGATATATCATAGTCACAGAACAAAGCAAAAATGCAATAGGGGATGCAGAAAAAACTAACAGAGATTTTGCTAATACTTGGAGAGATATAAAAGGTCAAATAAAAGATATAACAGCAGAATTAGGGGCAAAACTTTTACCAAAAGCTACTGAACTTGCAAACAACATACGTGATAATATGCCTATGATAAAACAAAAGGTGAGTGATGCAGTAGACACAGGTATAGAGCTTTTTACTAAGTTTAGTGAATCAATACAGTGGGCAAAAGAAAATTCAGAAACTCTAATACCTATAATTTTAGGGTTAGCTGCTGCTATAGGAGCTTTAAAAGTAATCAAAACTGTTCAAGGGTTATATGTAGCATGGACAGCTACAACTTTTGCACAGACTTTAGCAACCCAAGGATTAAGTGCAGCAATGGGAACACTAAACCTTGCGACTGGTGGAATAGTTTTAGCAATAGGAGCAGCAGTTGCAGCAGGGGTGTCTTTATATCGCAACTGGGACACAGTAAAGGCTGAAGCAATTGAACTTTGGGAAGCTATAAAATCTGTATTTACTAATATAAATAATACAGTAGTAGGCACTTTTGACAATTTAGTTAATAGTGCTAGAAATTGGGCAACCAATATGATTGACATGTTCGTAGGTGGAATTAAGTCTAAAATTGAAGATGTGAAAAATGGAGTTGAGAAAGTTGCTGGAGTTATAAAAGATTTTCTAGGTTTTAGTTCTCCGACAAAAGAAGGTCCTGCATCTGATAGTGATAAATGGGCACCTAATTTTGTTGACATGTTCACAAAAGGACTTGAGAATAATGCTTATAAAGTTAGAAATGCATCTGAAAATCTTGCAACAAAGATAGCTGATGCTTTGGGTAAAGTACAAAACTATGTTAGAAATACAGTAAGCATAATAGAGAATAAATATGAACTTTGGAAGATAAAAAATGATATAGTTGCTGATAGTGTAGAAGATCTTTCAAGACAGTTAGAAGTACAAAGGGAAAAACATAACCTACTTAATAAAGAAATAGAAGCTACAGAACAAGCTCTTAATAAAGCTATTGAAAAGTTTGGAGAAGGATCTAGTGAAGCACTAGAATATAGAAACAGATTATTAGAGCTTCAAGTAGCACAGGCAGAACTTGGAGAAGAGATAGAAAACACCACATCTAAATTGAACGAACAAAAGAAGTATTTTGGGGATAAAATAAGTGATAGTGTTTACAGAACAGGTGGAGGAGGTAGTAGTGGGGGCTCAGAATCATATTATAACTCAGATACAGGAGAACATCATATATTCGATGAAGATGGTACTCACACAATAATAGATGATGATGGAAATATGAGGACAGTTGATGATGATGAAGATGATGAAGAACCAGGTAGTTGGATTGGAAATGGATATGCAGAGGGTACAGATTATGCTAGAGCTGGATTGGCACTTGTAGGGGAAGAAGGGCCAGAACTAGTTAATTTCAAAGGTGGAGAAAAAGTATATACTGCCGAAGAAACACAAAGTTTACTTGGCAGAATTATAAACAACTTTAATATATCACAATTAGTGGTAAGAGAAGAAGCTGACTTAGGTAGAATAGCAAGAAAGCTTCATGCCTTACAAGCTGCTACAGATAGAGGGGCAGGTGTTTTATAATGTATGGATTTAGATTTACTACAAGTACACTAGATAAACATTCAAGCGAATATGGAATATATGTAAAAACTAAAAACCTTCCCCCACTTGCTAAAAAAAGAATAGTCGAGGAAGTTGTACCTAATAGACATGGTTCATATAAATTTGAAAATAGTTATGAAGATAAAATAATTGAACTTGAATGTGGTTTTATAGAATCTGATTTCTCACTAAGAAGATTAAAAATTAGAGAAATATCACAGTGGCTCAGTAAAGAAGGACAGCTTATTTTAGATTATGAATCTGATAAATACTACACTGGTAGATTAATAGGAATGAGTAGTAAAATAGACAATTCTATTGATATTTTAAACCTTACTTTTCAAGTCAAACCTTTTGCTTATTCAACTTACTTAAATGAGAATGTAATACTTGATAGTGAGGTTTATTTGTATTCTGATATTCCAGTTGGATATGACCTTCAAAACAATTTTTATATTACTGGTTATCAAGAGGCTACAGTAACAAATTTAGGTACTTATGAAGCTATGCCAGTAATAGAGATAGATGGAACAGCAGACTCTATAAGTATTTCAAACTCCACAGGTGGATTTACAATTCAAAACATAACAGAAAAGGTTTATGTAGACTGTGAAAAAATGCTTTGTTATACCATAGATGCATACGGAGAAAAAGTTAATAAACTTATGGATTTTACAGGTAGCTTTGTAAAAATACCAGTTGGTGACAGCACATTCACTATAGATGGAACTAATTTAAACAACGTAAATGTGTTTTTTAATTATAGAAACACATACTTATAAGGTGGTGATACCTTGTATCCAATTGTAAAAGATAAATCAGGAAAACAATTAGCAATACTCAATAATGTCTCCAAGGCTACTATAAGAGAAAAAATCAACGGAGATTATATATTTACATTTACAGCTATAATTGAAGAACTCAAAACTGATTATATACAGTATGGAAATCAAATAGAAATTGAAAATCAATTATTTAATATTGTTACTTATACTAAAGAAAGAACAAGTAACAACAAACTTTTATGCAGTGTATACTGCGAGCAAGTAAGTTATGAATTGCTAGAAGAAAACACTCTATTTGATTACTCTAACATTACTGCTACAGAAGCCTTGCAATATGCTTTAGAGGGAACATCATTTACTGTCGGTACAGTTGAAGATTTAGGGACTCAAACTTTTCAAAGAGACGAGCAGGAAATAAATAAAAGAGCACTTCTTATTGATATAGCACAGGCTTATGATGCCGAACTTGAATTTGATAAATACACAGTAAATTTATATAGTATGCGAGGAGCCAATAATGGTGTAGAAATAAGATTAGGTAAAAACCTAAAAGGAATAAAGCATATTGTAGATGGAACTAAAAAAGATAGTGAAGGAAATCCTAAAGTAATTTATGAAATTGATTTTTTAGAACTTGAAGAATTAGATGAATTCAAAGCACTTGAAACTATAAGACTTGGAGATACAGTAAAGCCTGTTGATGAAGGATTGGGTATAGAAATAGCAGCTAGAATTGTTGAATATGAATATGATCCTATTGAAAAGAGAAATTCAAAAGTAATATTAAGCAACTTTCAAGATGATATAAGCACATACAACGTTGAAATTAGAAAAACTGTAAGAAAAACTGTAAATGAAGTTAAAAACTATAAAGATATATGGAATAGAGCAAAGGCGATAAATTCTAATAATACAATATCTACAAGCATACTAGAAGGCACAATTGATGCAGCTAACAATGACTTAAAGGCAGGACTTGGAACAGTTAAGGTAACAGATAATAACGGAATATTAATACTAGATAATCAAGACGAGCAACTTGCAACAAAGGCACTAAGACTTTTAGGTGGTACTTTAGCAATTAGTAATGAAAAAGACCAAAGTGGTAACTGGATATGGAGAACATTCGGTACTGGCGATGGATTTGTAGCAGATGAAATAATTTCAGGAACAATATGGACCAATTTAATTAGTATTGTAGGCAACGCTGACAATCCTAATGCTTTTAAATGGGATAGTGAAGGATTAAAAGTGTATAAACTAAACACAGATAACACAATAGATACCAATCAATATATATTAATAGATAACGAAGGAATTAGATTTACGAAAGATGCAGGTAAAAACTATTTTCTTAGAATAACGTTTACTGATGCAGGTTTTGTAGTAGATCATGAAAATGGAAGCCAAACAATAATGGATAAAGAAGGTTTTAAAAAGAAAATATTAAGCAATGGTAACGAATATGTTTATCTTAATTTATTTGAAAGTGGAACTGCTAGTTTGAGTGGAAGTAGTTCAGGGGTAGATAATACTCCAGACGAGGCTACTTTAGACTCTCAAGGAATAGGTATTGCTTGGATAACGCTGACTAACCCTGACTTTATTGGAAGGGAATTTATTGTTATTCCTAGCTTTAGAGGGTCTCCACAAATGAGATATTTAGCTGGTGATGGTCATACTACAACAATGACAATTAATGTAGAAGTTTTAGAATATGATTATGTAAATGCAAGATTTAAAGTAAGAGCAAGAGTGAAAACAGTAACACCAGCTAAATTTAAAGACTGGTGGCATGTAGATGCTTGTAATATTAGTTATATAGCTTTTGCTAGAGAATAGAGGTGGTAATTTGAGTAATAAACTTTTACCAAGTGATAAGTTAAAAGAAGCATATCCTAAAATAAATGATATGATAGATAGAATAGATAATTTAGTAGGACAAACTGATAAGTTAAAAGAAGCATATCCTAAAATAAATGATAGAATAGATAATTTAGTAGGACAAACTGATAAGTTAAAAGAAGCATATCCTAAAATAAATGATAGAATAGATAATTTAGTAGGACAAACTGGAGACAGTAACACAGAAATAGTAGATGCTAGATATTCAAGTGTCAAAAGCAAAACATTTACAGTTTTGAAGGACAGATTAGATGAAGCAGAAACAGATACACAAAGTCTTGACACGAGGACTACTGATTTAGAAAATAGATTAGATACAGTTGAGAAAACTACAATCACGATTTCAGATAGAATACATCATATAGCGAACACTATATACGGGCAAGTTAGCGTTGAATTGAGTGGGGTTACTAGAACTAACTTAGTAAAATCTTCAAATAGTGGAGTTAAATCTACAGTTAGTACAAGATTGAAAGTTGTTGGGAAGAATTTAGTTAGAAATGGTAATGGAGAAGAAGGGTTAAATTATTGGTATGATACTGTAAATGCAACTGGAACATGGGATACAAATGAAAAAGCATTTAAGGTGGTTTCAGCAGCAAATGCTAATGTGGTTTCTGATTTGTTTAAAATATCACCATCTAAGCAATATACGATAAGTGCAAAAGTAAAATCTGATGGTGTAAATGATAGTTTTGTAGCAGTACAATGGTATGATAAAGCAGGCAATTTTATTAGTTCCACTCAAGGAAATAAAGTAACTTCAACTACTTATGCAACATCAACAAATCTTGCAACACCACCAAAAAATGCAGTAATAGCAAAAATATCATTATTTAATGTAAATGCTCATACTGCTTATTTCAAAGAAGTCCAACTCGAAGAAGGCACAACCGCAACCGAATACGAACCCTACAAAGAAAGCGTAGCGTACATCACACTACCTGAAGGTGTTGATGGACTTCATAGCCTTCCAAATGGCGTTAAAGATAAAGTTAGTGATGATGGAGAGTTGATTAAAAGGACTAAAAAAAGAAATGATATACATTTACAAACAGCATGGAGTGTTGACTTAGAGTTAACTAATACAATTAGATTTAGCAAGAATATATCGGCTGATGCAACTACATTAATTTCAAGGTCAGGTATATTACAAATTGGTGATGTAATTTTTAACTTTAATGACAATACAATTAATAAAGATGAAGAACTTTTCGATATTTATGATGATATAATTTATATTCGAGTAAACAAATCAAGATTATCTACATTAGATTCAGCAGGATTAGAAGCATGGTTACAAGCACAAGGTAGTTCTGCGCTAATTTATCAGTTACAAACGCCAAAATATTATGAATTAGTTGGTGTAGAGGATCTATATACATTTGATGGAGAAACTACTGTAATTATTGAACCAGCTATAAAATTTGAAGCAATAGCCGACTCAAACGGACAGATTGCTATTCCTAATCCAGAGCTACCAATAGACTTCATAGAGTCGGTCAAAGAAAAAATAGTAGATGGAGACAGCATTAGTTATATAGATGCCAGCTATAGTCAAGTAGATGATACAACTATAGGTGGCTTAACTTATGGGAAGAAATACCGGATTGTTTATCATTATCCAGCTGAGCTTACAACTGGACCAATTATAGAAGCTACATATGAAATTAATACTGCAGCTACAATAGTAGGACTATTAGATGTTCAAAGAAGACTAGAAAAAGAACTTGGTTCAGTATGGGTAACATTATTACCTTTGGCAGACAAAGAGCTTCAAATGTATGCTATATCAACTATCCCTGATACTTCTACAGCAACTACACAGGAGTTAGGGGATAAAATTAATGAATTAATAAATGTATGGAAATAAGGAGGTAGATAAATATGGCAGAAGTACAATATACACCTACTATGTATGAAGAAATAATGAAAAACTCTCCTACTATGAGAGTTTTAGTTGAAGGAAAGATTGCTGAAGAAACAGCTAAAAAACAAGCTGAAATTGATGAACTAAAAGCTAAAAATGCTCAACTAGAGCAAGAGAATGTTAGTATTATATTAGCTCTTACAGAAGTTTATGAGCAATTATTATTACTTCAAGGAGGTACAGTATAATGGCAGAAGTGTATTATAAATTAATCAAATTAGGCTTAAAGACCATTGATGATGTTCCAGCTAATCTAAAAACTGAAGTACAGGAGCTCTTGGACAATGAAACTGCTAAATAAACTAAAACTTGTATTTTTTATATTGATTGGAGGTGATACTATGGTGACAGTATATGTAACTCTAATTATTCGAGGATATAAGACTTTTGCTGACGTTCCTGAACTTTTAAAAGCAGATGTAAAAGCAGACCTTGAAGCATTAGAATTAGGGCATCTAGCTCAGTAAAGCACCTGAAAAGAAGGGTGTATTTTTTATGCCCTTCTTCACTTTTTTTAGGAGGTGAAATCATGCTTGACATAAAAGCGTTTGACGGACAGATAACTAGGAATTTTAATATCGTAGAATTTAAGT
>JAALLP010000058.1_pt1 | contig 23444 bp, 18 predicted proteins | sample 7245951 | NCBI WGS metagenome assembly JAALLP01 (sample SAMN13049199, study PRJNA578106) | oil field metagenome | isolation source: filtered produced water from oil reservoir B6 | place: USA:offshore Texas | collected 2016
GAATCATGCGATAGTGGTCTGTGTTCTGTATAAGGGAATCGAAAAAGTGAATATTCTTGACAAGAAAGATTTCAAGGAGAATATTGTTGAGAACATCGATAATGCTATCCTTTTTGTCAAAAGGCATACCAATGTGGAGTACAGGATTGAAAAGATCCGCCGTGAGGAAATTCCCGATATACCCGATATAGCCCTCAGGGAAGCTATTATCAATGCAGTATGCCACCGTGATTATTTTGACCGGGGTTCCAATGTGCTTGTTGAGGTCTTTGACGACAGGGTTGAAATATCAAATCCCGGCGGCCTGCCAAGTGGCCTGAAACCCTCTGAGTTCGGTACCCGGAGTGTTGCCCGCAATCCCCTTATTGCCTCCCTGCTGCATCGGATCGATTATATCGAGAAGGTCGGCACCGGGATAAACCGTATCAAGCAGGCTGTGGAAGAAAGTGATAAAGCATCGGTGGAGTTCTACTACGATGGTAGTTTTTCTGTGGTTTTCCGAAAACGCGATGCAAGTTCGGAGAAGACTGTGGAGAAAACTGTGGAGATAACTGTGGAGAAAACTGTGGAGAATTCCGCAGAAAAGATCATCGAAGCAATTAAAGAGAAACCTTCCATCACCACAAAAGAACTGACCAGGATTACAGGCCTATCCCGACGCGGAGTGGAGTGGAATATTGCTAAATTGAAAGAAGAAGGGCGTTTGAAGCGCATAGGACCTGACAGAGGCGGACACTGGGAAGTGATGGATGAATCTTGAATGTGGGAATAAAGACCTAAAGTTACGGAGAGAGATTAATGATAGAGTATTTTAGAGGTTCGGAATGGAGAAAATGGGATCTACAGGTTCAAACAATTATAGATGATCAGTATATACCTTTAAGAGATTATTACACTCATTTAAGGGATGAAGACTCTGAAAAATGGAATCATTATATTTCTATAGTGGGTGGAGAAGACAATGCATTAAAATTTGATTCAAAAGAGTATTTTAATGACAATTCTATACTTGAATCAGATAGATGCTCAAATTATGTGAGGAACTTGTTTTCATTTTTATCTGTATATGGGGAGGACATAGGTTTAATCGGGTTAACAGACCATAATTATTATCATAGTAGCCTTATTGATGAGTTTTACAACCATTCAATGAAGTCTCAAATAAAAGTAATTTGTGGGGTCGAGATAAATGCTTCTGGTGTGCACATGCTAGTCTACTTCAACACAATTCCATATGATAAAAGAAGCATGTCAGAGGGTATCAAAACATTTTTGTCAAAAATTGAAGTGCATAACCCTAAAAATGATGGAGTATTAACCGTTTCAAGTAAATCAGTTATAGACGTAATTAAGGAAGTCCATGAACAAAATGGACTGTATATATTTCCACATTGTAATTCAAATAATGGCCTATTTCAGGAAAGAGGAAAAACTGACAGAACTCACTTAGCTGATATTTTCAATTTCAAACCATGTATTCTATTGCAGTCTAAAACGAAAAATTCTGTGGATACTACTTTAGCATACATCAATCGTGTGCCAGAGATGTTTAAATCAATGCCAGTTTTTACTATATCCAATGACAGTAGGTGTTTGAATGATATAGGTACTTGTGATTCTAATAATAACTTTACTTGGATTAAAGCCGATCCTACTTTCGAAGGGTTCCGTCAGATCACATTTGAAGGGGATGAACGTGTAAAAATCCAAAGCAATAATCCTTCAAAAGATTATGAAAAGCCTTTTTTTTCAGAAATTAGAATCGAAAATACCCATATTTTCAATGATAGTAGTGTCAAATTTAGTAAAATTACACTTCCATTGAATCCAAATCTCGTGACAATAATTGGAGGAAGAGGTACTGGTAAAAGTTTACTGCTTGATGCCATCGCTAAAACATTCAATAAGGCCCAGAAAAATGATCGCTCTCGAGATATTTCAATCGCTAGCAATTACTTTATTGTTACTTATCAGAAACCAGATGGAGAAAAAATAGAATATCAAATTCGAGAAGAAAATAACTTAGACTACTTGCATATTTATCAAGGAGAAGTAAAAGAAATAGTTGATCCGAAAAATCCTGAAAGATTAGACCATGAAATAAAAAAACTTCTCAATTTATCGTACGAAGAGGACGAGCGGGGCTTGGATGAATTTAAAATCGAGCGGTTAATTAATGAAATATTTGATATCAAAAATTGGTTGAACTATCAGGATACTGAAGGCTACTTAGTCAATTCTATCAATTATAATCTGAAAAAGATAAATGAGAGGAAAGACTTAATTGAAACTATTACGACCGATGAAAACCGCCAGTCAATAGATCAATATATTGAGAATCTTGGATTAATCAACACATTGAAAAAGCAAATAAAACAAGCTCAATATATTTTAGAAGACTTTAAAAATTTCCAACACGAAAAAAATAGTGAAATTGAAAATTTGAATGAGCATATTAGTATTTCAAACGAAAAGATTCCACTATTGGATGTTAAAGACCAACTAGATTCCCTTGAACATTTCATATATGAAAAAAAGACCCGGGTTGACGATCTAAAACTAACAAACGATGGTATTGATAAAAAGTTTAAAGACGTAGGGGTTAAAACAGATATTACAGCCTTGCTCGAACAAATAGAAGTTTATCAAAGTGAGATTAATACTTTCGATAATAAGAGAAAAGAGTCAGAAATGAAAATAGCTGAGCTTCAGGCTAAAGTTCATGAACTGGAAAGGTTAGCGTACTTAATAAAAGAATCTTATCAAAAACGAATTCAAGATATTGATGACAGGTGGGAATCGTTAAGAAATGGAAAAGAATATTGGAACTCTGAACAGAAAGAGTTAATTTCAGAACTTTTAAATGGTATTGAAATACAGGCCCATGAAATTTTCGAACCGAATAAGTTTTACAATCAAATATCTGAATGTCTAAACCTTCGTAAATTTCGAGAAACACAATTCCAATCAAGAAATCAAAGATTTAAGGAAACTTTTCAGGTTAGAAACAAAGAAGATTTTGTAAAACTGCTGGCTGGAGAAAAGATGGTCAATGTTGATGGTGCTCTTCTAAATTTAATGGAAACATTAGACTCTGATTTATTTACAAAAGATGGTAAAAGAGAATTTCTTAGAATACTTCTATTGACTGAAAAGAGAATGCAATACTGGAAAGTGCAATCAAGCTTTACATATAAAGGAAAGGAAACACGAAAACTTTCAGTTGGAATGAGAGGTACCTTTTATGTTTGTCTGAAGCTTGCCACTGATCCATTCATTAAACCATTTGTTTTCGATCAACCGGAAGATGATTTGGATAATGAGTTTATCATGAATTCTTTAGTCCCGATCTTTAAGAAAATCAAAAAATACAGGCAAGTGATTATTGTAACGCATAACGCAAATTTAGTTGTGAATGCTGATGCTGAACAAGTGATTGTGGCTAAAAATAATGAAGAAATTTTAAGCTACCAATCAGGGGCAATTGAAAATCCAGCTATAAGAGAAAAGATTTGTAGAATTCTTGAAGGTGGCGAGTCCGCATTTACGATGCGTGAGAGAAAATACGGGTTTGCAAGCATATAATCACGGGTAAGCAAACATGTTGCCTTTATACTGGTCGGAACTAAAATTGGGAGAAGTCGCTGACTATTTAAATGGGAGGGCATTCAAGCCTAAGGAGTGGGAGAAAACTGGTTTACCAATAATAAGAATTCAAAACCTCAATAATACAGCAGCCCCATATAATTATTCTAATGAAATGTTTGAAGATAAATATTTGGTAAAACACGGAGAACTTTTGTTCGCATGGTCTGCTTCTCTAGGTGCCTACATTTGGAAAGGAAAAGATGCATGGCTAAATCAGCATATTTTCAAAGTCATCCCTAAGAACTTCGTTCAGAAACTATACTTGTATTACTATTTGGGAAAAGTCACAACAGAACTTTATGCTAAAGCTCATGGTTCTGGAATGGTTCATGTAACTAAGAGGAAGTTTGAAGAGACGCCTATTGTTCTACCACCACTCCCCGAACAACGCGCCATAGTCTCCAAGATCGAGCAGCTTTTCAGCGAACTCGACAACGGCATCACCAATCTTAAACTGGCACAGGAACAACTTAAAGTTTACAGGCAGGCGGTGCTAGATGAAACATCAAAAATTGAAACATTTGTGCCTATCACTGAGGTAATTGAAGAACTCGGACAAGGTTGGAGTCCCAAATGCCACAAGGAACCATCCACAAATGATGATGAGTGGGGAGTGATAAAAACAACTGCAATCCAAGCTGGCTACTTCAATGAAAAAGAAAATAAGAAATTGCCCCTAAATCTAGACCCAAAATCACAACATGAATTGAGTGCAGGTGACATCTTAATTACACGAGCAGGTCCGAGAGTTAGAGTTGGGGTATGTTGTTTAGTTAAAAAAGTCAGACCTAGGTTGATTAATTGCGATAAAGCATACAGAATAAAACTCAAAAAGGATCTTATTGTGCCTGAATTCTTTGAATACACAATGAATTCTGCAAAATATACACTTATTAAAGAGGATTTGAAAACTGGAATTAGTGATAGTGGTGTGAATCTCACGCAAAAGAGATTTTTGAATATGAAAATCCCGTTGCCTACAATCTTAGAACAACAAGCCATCGTCCGGGAAATCGAAACACGCCTTTCAGTCTGTGACAAAATGGAGCAGGACATCGCGGAGAATCTGGAGAAGGCCGAGGTGCTGCGGCAGAGTATTTTGAAAAAGGCGTTTGAGGGGAAGTTGCTTGATGAGCGGGAGCTGGAGGAAGTGAGGAATGCGCCGGACTGGGAGCCGGCTGAGAAGTTGCTGGAGAGGGTAAAGGCTGAGAAGAAGGGGAAGAAGTGAGAACAAATGGGACTGGAAAGATTGAAAAGATTGCTTGAAGAGCAGGAAGGAATCCGTCTGGAATTCAAGGAAGCACGCACAGCCTTGCCTGTAAATGTATTCGAGACAATTTGTGCCATGCTCAATCGGGATGGGGGAGACATAATTCTTGGAGCGGATGACAATGGCAAGATTATCGGTGTTGAGCATAACAAAATCGAGTCCATTGTAGCTAATCTTGTCAATCTGTCAAACAATCCTCAAAAACTCGAACCACCGTTCATACTATTTCCGCAGACCTATAAAATAGAGGGGAAATGGCTGATACATATTCAGGTTCCTGCCAGTTCGCAGGTGCATAAAACTGTCAACAAAGTATTCAATCGCAGCAATGACGGCGATTTCAAAGTCACACAGCCACAGCAGATCGCAGAGATATACAACTACAAAACATCCCATTACACCGAAGGAATAATTTATCCTGCACTGCGTTTTGAAGATTTCAAAGCCGACCTGTTCCCCAAAATAAAGAACCTTATCAGAAGCCACAACGACAATCATCCGTGGCTGGCGCTGACAGATCAGCAGATGCTTGAAAAAGCAGGTCTATGGAAAAGAGATCTCAAAACAGCGCAGGAAGGTTACACCCTTGCAGCAGCCTTGCTACTGGGAAATGATGAAACTATCCAGCAGATAATTCCATACTTTAAGATCGATGCACTGGTTCGCAGAGAAGACATTTATCGTTACGATGACCGTGAATACATTCAGACAAATCTTATAGAAGCCTACGAGCAGCTAATGACATTCATCAGCAAACATTTACCCGACAAATTTTACATGCAAGGTGACCAGCGAGTAAGTCTTAGAAATAAAATATTCAGGGAAATAGTTGCAAATTTGATAGTCCACAGGGAATATATGAATGCATACCCCTGCACATTCATAATCTACGAAGACCGGGTGGAAGTTGAAAATGCTAATAACCCACACGGTGAAGGGCCAATTGATCCTGAAAGATTTGCTCCGTTCCCCAAAAACCCTGCAATCGTAAAATTCTTCATGCAGCTTGGAAGGGTGGATGAATTAGGTTCCGGTGTTTTAAACGTAAATCGTTTGATAAAAGAATATACTGATGATGGAACTCCTCAGTTTATAGAAGGAAACGTGTTCAAAACCGTCATTCCGATTGCTCATGAGTCAATTGAGGGAGCAGTTGAGGGAGCAGTTGAGGGAGCAGTTGAGGGAGCAGTTGAGGGAGCAATTGAGGGAGTAGTTGAGGGAGTAACCCAACAGGTGAAAGAAAAACTGACTTTACTTTTGCAAATGATTGCAGAAAACGAAGGTCAAAAAGTTCCTTATTATGCAGCCATAACCAAAATGTCGGTTAGCAGTGTTGAAAGATACATTAAGCAATTAAAGACTGCTGATCTGATAGATTTCAGAGGCAAATCAACATTGACCGGGGGTTATTACCTAACAGATAAAATGAAGAAAAAGCTAAAAGGAAAAATTCATGGGAAAAACAATGACTGAGAACACATCATCCATCGTATCCAAAGTCTGGAGTTTCTGTAATGTACTGCGTGACGGCGGGGTGAGCTACGGGGATTACCTGGAGCAGCTCACCTACCTGATATTCCTGAAAATGGCCGAGGAATACAGGAAGCCCCCGTATAGCAGGGATATCGGTATCCCGGAGGAGTATAGCTGGGATACTCTGAAACAAAAGCGTGGTTCTGAACTTGACACGCATTACAGGAAACTGCTTGAGGAACTTGGCAAAAAGTCGGGGATGCTCGGGCAGATATTCCTCAAGGCTCAGAACAAAATAAGCGATCCTGCCATGCTCTACAAGGTCATAGACATGATCGATAAGGAAAGCTGGGTCATGATGGGTGTTGATACCAAGGGCGAGATATACGAAGGACTCCTGCAGAAGAACGCCGAGGACACAAAAAGCGGAGCAGGTCAGTACTTCACACCCCGGCCGCTCATCAAGGTCATGGTTGAGTGTGTACGTCCGCAGCCTATGAAAACCATAGGAGACCCCTGTTGTGGTACAGGCGGTTTCTTCCTTGCAGCCTATGATTTCCTTACATCCCCGGAATCAGGTTACCAGCTTGACAAAGAACAGAATCGTTTCCTGAAAGACAAGACATTCGGAGGTAACGAAATAGTTCCGGGAACCCGCAGGCTTGCTCTTATGAATCTCTTTTTACACAACATCGGAGAAATCGATGGCGAACCGCTCATATCCATTTCGGATGCCCTCATAGCCGACCCCGGAGACCGTTATGACTACGTGCTCACCAACCCGCCTTTCGGTAAAAAGAGCAGCATGACCTTCACCAACGAGAAAGGTGAGATCGAAAAAGAGGACCTGACATACAACCGTCAGGACTTCTGGGTAACTACCAGCAACAAACAGCTCAACTTCGTTCAGCACATCCATACCATTCTCAGAACAGGTGGTCAGGCTGCTGTGGTGCTGCCTGATAATGTCCTCTTTGAAGGTGGAGCCGGGGAGACCGTGCGTAAAAAGCTCCTTGAGACCACCGATCTGCACACCATACTTAGGCTTCCAACAGGCATATTCTATGCTCATGGTGTAAAGGCTAACGTGCTGTTCTTCGAGGCAAAAGAAGCATCAAAAGATCCCTGGACAAAAGAAGTCTGGATATATGATTATCGTACCAACGTTCACCATACCCTCAAGAAAAATCCCCTGAAATATGCCGATCTTGAGGATTTCATAAAATGCTACAATCCTGAAGATCGGCACAACCGTAAAGAAACCTGGAGCGAAGATAATCCTGACGGAAGGTTCCGCAAATTCAGCTATGAGGAAATTGTGGCACGGGACAAGACCAACCTTGATATTTTCTGGCTCAAAGATGCAAGTCTTGCTGATCTCGATAACTTGCCTGATCCTGATGTTTTAGCAAATGAGATCGTGGAAAATATCGAAGCTTCACTGGAGAGTTTCAGGGAAGTTTTGGGAATTATCAACGGGAATGGTGAATAGGATGCCCATAAGCAATAATATTGAAAAAAACCCTCGGCTATCATTTCCAGAACAAAGATCTACTGGAACAGGCACTTAAATACAAAGGCTATTCCAATGAGCATCATTGCAAGGGACAGAATGAGTTTCACACTCTTGTGACGCTGTTCTAAATTTTTTTAACAAAATTGCTGATTGGAGATTACCACAAAACGGGAGCTGAAACCACCCCTGAAAGGGTTGAAATAGAAAAAAGGGCTTGCCAACACTGCCAGATAAATTGGATTGAATCTTTCATAAAGCCTGGAAACGGGCAAATAATACAAAATCACTGAATAGTGACCATGTGCTTGCTGAAACGCTGTAAGCGATTGCCGGTATTATGTAACATGAAAGAGGATTTGATGATACTAAGAACGTGCTGAAAAAGTGATTTGAAGATTATACAAGTCTTCTTAACCAGATACTTCTAAGATATCTCTATCTATTTGGGTAATTTTAGCCTTCAGCTTATTTTAGTCACCTTATAGAAGCCGTCCTTTATAGTTTGTCCACAAAAAAACATATAAGCTCCGATAACTTAGTTTTCTAAGTTGATATATACTGAAATGTCAATATGAAAAATAATCATTGTTCATGAGTGGAGGGAATAATCATGAAAGCTGTCAGGCTTAAAGAATATGGTGACGACATTAATAAAGTAGTAGGGATAGACCAGGATGTTGAGGTACCTGAACTTTCTCCGGGCAAGGTTCTGGTAAAGGTGCATGCTGCAGCCGTAAATCCTATAGACTGGAAGATCACGCAAGGTTACACCAGTCAGGGAAAAGACCTTGAATCTCCTGTGACACTGGGTGGTGATTTCACAGGTACGGTCGCAGATATTGGTGAATGTGTAACAGAATATGGAAAAGGTGATGATGTCTATGGAACCGCCATTATACTGGCCGGAGGATCCGGAGCCTATGCACAATATCTGTCCACCAATACTAAGATGATAGCAAAGAAACCTGAAAATGCAAACAACCTTGAAGCTGCCGCGCTGCCTCTTGTGGGTGTGAGTGCACTGGATGTGATCACCAAAAAGATAAAGCTGAAAGAAGGGCAGAAAATCCTCATACATGGTGGTTCGGGTGGTATTGGTTCAATGAGCATACAGATCGCAAAACATCTGGGTGCATATGTTGCGACCACTGCCAGAAAAGATAAGACCGACTATCTCAGGGATCTTGGTGCAGACGAGATAATCGACTATAAAAGTGAAAAGTTTGAGGATAAACTAAGCGATTATGATGCGGTCTTTGATACGGTAGGCGGGGACACCTACAGAAGATCCTATCAGGTGCTTAAAAAAGGAGGTATCATCGTATCGATGCTAGAGAGTCCTGATGAGGAACATATGAACAAGTATCAGGTAAATGCCAAGGGTCAGTTCACACAGATCAGCACCGATAGCTTGCAGAAGCTTGCAGAACTTTATGACAGAGGTGTTGTTACGGTAAACGTTGACAGGGCCTTTCCCCTGGATAAGGCTACAGATGCCATGGTCTATCAGCGTGACAGCAGTGTGAAGGGTAAAGTTGTGATAGAAATAGATTAAGGAAACCCCTTTTCTGAATTCCGGGCTTCCCTGGAAAAATAATGATTGCAGGGCAGCTTCAGAGGAAGCTGATTCCCTGTGGTATTTCCCCTGCTCTTTTTCTGAATTCCTCAGGCCAGTTCTCAGGGTCCAGTCCCTTCTGTGCGAAGAATGCTGATGCCCACCTCTCAAGCCCCACACCTGAACATCCGGACCAGAGTTCCTCGCCGGACTGGCATTTGACATTGAAGCCCGATGGATACTTGTTACCGTTCACACTGACGTTCTGGAATTCCAGCCATTCACCGTCCTCTCCGCGATATGGCAGAACTGCTTCATAGTCGGTGGTTCCGGCCTCGGTCTGTTCGGAAACACCGGTAAGTCCTTCCTGTGCCATGAACCATGGTGTGACCCATGCCTTTCTCCATTCAAGATCGAGTATCTCGTTGAAAATGTGCATGTATCTGTCATGCAGCCTTGAAGCAGTATCAAGTACCTGTTGCTTGGTTCCAACCCACAGAATCTCAATCCTGTGGAACTCATCCACACGCTCCATGCCATGGATTCCGCCACTCTCGTACCTGTGTGAGGTTCCGGACCTGTCGAATACCTTGAGGGGGAACTCATCGGTAGGTATGGTCTCACCCTGCAGGTATGTCCAGAACGGAGGACACTGCGCATAGCACATCCCGCCGATAGGGTCGCCGATCTTCTCTTTGATCAGTGATGTCGGGACCTCATGTGTGACCTTATAATGATCGATTACCTCTTCCCAGAACTCAGGATCACGGGTCTTTGGAGGGCACACATAGTAAATCTCGGGATAGACACCCTTTGCATGTCCGGATTTCTGCCAGACTTCCCATGGCACAAGTTTCGGGAATATCATTTCCCTGTATCCGAGAGGCTCAAGCAGTTCCTCAAGCACAATTTTCTCAAAGGTCCTGAACACCCTGGTAGACTGCGGACCATGTATCCACTGACCCCTGCTGGCACCTCTTTTCAGCCAGCCCGCTTCCATCATAGCCTTGGTGGGATCTTCGGTGAACTTGTGTTCCTTTGGTTCGCTCTGCCAGAGAATATGCCAGTGTTCTGTTTTCCCACCATAGGACTGCTGCTCTATCTTGTCCTCCATCAGGGAAAGTATCCTGTCGGGTACACGGTTTGACATGGCCGCTTCATCCACATCCAGCTCAAGTCTGATGGTACAGTCCTCATATTTCATTTCACTGACATAGGGAATCTTCATCTGTGGAAGTTCCTTCTCGGATGGTACTTCAATCGTATATGAATCGACTTCTATTCCGCGAATTCCGATCTTGAACCCTTTACCGAGCTTCCCTGCAAGAGGTTTTCTCATACGGAGCAGAGCATCATGTACACGAACGTGCCTTCCTGATTCAATGGTGAGCTTTATCCTGTCTCCCTCGACATTCCATGCAGTGACCTTTGCTCCCTGTCCCTCAGGTGCGCCCTTTGTGAGTATGGTATTGTTTGCCTCATCGATATATTCGCCAATGACATCTTCCGCTTTTGTGGCATCGGCACTGGTCTTTAGTGAACATTCCAGTTTGAACTTGAAATCTATCAATTCTCCGTTTCCTGGCTTATCGTCTGAAGGGCAACATCCGGCACTTTTCTTCGAATTCATTGTAACTTCATTCCTGTTATTATGATATGGGTATGTAAGTAGCGATAGATTGTTTCACAAATACTTTTCTTTGTCAGGTTACTTTATGCTTGATGTACTTTTTGCTAATTAAGGCCTTCTCTTTTCACAATGGCCTTGAGGCTCTGTTCCTGTAGTTAGCCTTTTATCGGGAAAACCAGTATTATTCCACAGATTCAGGAAAGAAGTTAAGAAAAGATGGTGAATGATCTTGGCAAAGGATAGAGACCGGAAAATAGAAAAAAGCCCGGACCCGGAATCCCTGATACAGGAGTTGATTAACGGAGGATTCGGACTTCTGGAAAATGAAATCAGGAAATGTGCCAGCTGCTCCCTTCATGAAGGCGCCACAAATCCTGTCATCATGAAGGGTTCCCGTGACCCGAAGGTCCTTTTTATCGGAGAGGCTCCCGGCAAGACCGAGGACATGACCGGAATTCCTTTTAGCGGCAGGGCCGGAAAGAAACTCGATGAGATGATCGGGTACATGGATCTGTCTGAAGACGATTACGCTGTGATCAATGTTCTCAAATGCCGTCCCCCGAACAATCGCAAACCCCGCAAAACTGAGGTCGAGCAATGCAAGCCTTTCCTGATGGCACAGATCGAGTTTCTGGATCCGAAAGTGATCATACTGTTGGGAAATACTGCAGATGAAGCTTTCTGGGGTCGGAAAAATATGCAGTGGGGTGTCCCGGTAGTAGATGAGGATGGCAGAAATATTCTGAAGATATACCATCCTGCAGCTATGATCTACCAGAGATCAAGGATTGAAGAACAGAAGGAACTGATAGACAAGAACAGGAATCTCTGGGAGTAAGCTCACTCTTCAAGTTCCTCAAGCACCTCTTCTGCCACCTTTGCATTCATTAGCAGGTCGTCAAGGGTGGCTATAAGTGAAGTGATCTTTTCCGTGGAGATATGTATCTTTGCACTTTTCTTTGTTATCTCAGTATGCATGCTGGTAAGGTTATCCGGTGCAAGTGACCTTGCAACTCTTTCGGCAATCTCTCCCGCATCCTCGTCCCTGAACTCCACGGTGGTCTTAATCTTCATTTCAATCCTCACCGCTTTCAAGCTGGGAACCCACTATCTCATCCACCTTGCTGATGAACTCTTCTGCAGTTCCGGGAGGTATGGAAGCTCCTGATGCTACATTGTGTCCTCCTCCCTGACCTCCTACCTCTGCTGAAGCTTCCCGGAGTGCAAATGCAAGATCCAGTCCTTTTGCAACCAGTGCACGTGTACCTCTTGCAGAGACTTTCACAAGCTCATCAACCTGGTTGACAGCTATAAAGGGCATATCCGGATTGATGAAGCGTACCATGGTGCTTGCGACCATTCCGGTGGATTCCATGTCCTGCGTTATAAGATAGCCGATATTGTCTCCTATCTGTAATTCATCAAGTGCCTTGTTTATGTTTTCCACAATCGAGCGCTGGTACTCGATGGCCATTGCTTTAGCTTCTTCAAGGTGTTCCGGTTCGTGCATACAGATAGAAAGTGCCATGCCGGCCTTTTCCATACGGCCACATGTATTGAGTATGGCTACCATATCGTAAACATTGTTGACGATTTCCCGGTCCAGATGGTATACATCACCAATGGACGCATCGATTGCTTCGGGACTTGCCTTTTTAGCAAGTTTGAGGGCTATGGCCGATGTAAGCTTTTTCAGTTCTTCGGCAGAAAGCTCGCTGATGCTTCCTTTAAGGTCCAGGATATCAAGGAAATCCTCTATTTTTTCCCTGTCACCGGTAATATCAAGATATGGTTCGGGTGTGTATTCAAGCACATCGGCGATATCACCGTCTCCTATCTTCAGACCTTTGCGTGTGGATATGACACCTGCTTCCTCAGCTTCTTCCAGGATCGTACCATTGACGGTGTCCATGAGTTGTTTATCACCTACGGCTCCTGCAATTGCCAGTCCTGCAAGTTCTACATTGCTCTCATCCAGCGCCTTTGCCACAAGATATGTGGTCCCGGAAGCCGACAGGTGCATTGCTCCGTCGATCCCTACAAGATGAGGATTTACAAGTACCTTTGCAGGAGATTCTCCCACAGGTACATGGTGATCCAGGACAACGATATCCTGGCTGATACGTGAGATCATATCAGACTGCCCGCTTCCCATATCGCAGAAGAGGACAAGGTCATCTTCTCCCGCACTCTCGATGACAGTGTCCACTACAGTATCGTCCAGCCTGGGTACTATTGTGGTGTGAAAACGAATCTCTTTTTTCATGAGTGCACGGCATATGATGCCTGCCGATGTCAGTCCGTCTGCATCGTTATGTGATATCACACGGACATAATCCTGCTCATCCATGACATCAGCTGCCTGCCGTGCCAGATCTTTTAGTTTTTGGATCTCGACATTGAAGTTCAATTATATCACTCGACAATGGAAAAAGGCTAAAGTGCTTTAATTAGTTTTTCTTTTGTGGCATGACAACTTCTCCCGGAAGACTATAGCTTCCGGCCTCCATGACAGTGCCGACATTTATGCTTGTATTGATACCGGTATGCACATCGTCGCCCATGATCACACCAAGTTTCCTTCTGCCGGAATCAACGATGTCTCCTTTTACAGGACATTTGATGTTCTTTCCGTCATGGCGCAGGTTGGCAACCTTGGTTCCCGCACCGAAATTACAGTTAAAACCGATAATGCTGTCTCCAAGGTAGCTGAGATGTCCGATCTTGGTACCATTCATTATGATACTGTTCTTCACTTCCACCGCATTGCCAATATGAACATCATTGCCTATTGCAGTGGATGGCCGGATAAAACAATTGGGACCGATATCACAATGATCTCCGATTGTCACAGGTCCAATAATATATGCTCCGTTACGTATTATGGTACCTTTGCCTACAGTGACATCACCTTTAAGGGTTGCATAAGGCTCCACAGTGCCATATATCTCTCCTTTCATCTTTCCCAGAAGTACCTTGTTGGCATCAAGCAGGTCCCAGGGTCTGCCTATGTCTATCCACTCGCTCTTTAGCACCTGATAGCCGACATTGCCTCCTGCCTCGATCAACATCTGCAGGGAGTCGGTTATTTCCAGCTCACCTCTTGGGGAAAGCTCGGTCCGGTCAATGAAATCAAAAATGGTGTCTCTGAAAAGATATATTCCAGCATTGGCAAGATTGCTTGGAGGGTTTGCCGGTTTTTCTATGATCTTTGTAACCCTGTCTTCGTCGGTCTCTATCACCCCGAAATGGGAAGGATCGTCAACTTCCTTTACGGTGATCACAGCATCCCTGTCAGAGGATATGAGCTCTCTGATGTGTTCCGCACTTATCAGCATGTCTCCGTTGAGCACTACGAAACTGCCCTCAACATGGCCTTTTGCACAACCTATGGCATCGGCGGTACCAAGTTGCTGTTCTTGGTGTACGTACTCTATGCTGATACCATTGTCACAGTTTCCGAAATAGTCTTTGAGTGCATCTTCATGATATCCGGTTATAAGTACGAAATCCCTGATGCCGGCGGCAACTGCAGCATCAATGGTATGCTCTATCATTGGTTTGTTGGCTATGGGAAGCATCACCTTTGGTCTTGATTCCGTAAGAGGACGCATCCGTGTGCCTTCACCTGCGGCAAGAATTACGGCTTTCATTGAAGGCACTCCTTTACAAGAGCTTCTGTAGTTTCATAGAGCTCTTCTACGTTTTCACCGGACTGGGCCGTAATGCGTATCTTTGGCTCGGTTCCCGATGGGCGTACAAGTACCCATCCATTTTCCATCTCGACCCTTATGCCATCGATATCTGAGACCGTTCCCATGGATCCAAGTTTTTCCTTTACATCTTCCATCAGCTTTTCCTTGGCTGAGTCGTCACATGCAAGTGTACCGCGGAGGGTCGGGTATTGAGGCAGGCTTTCCTTTAATTCTGATAATGGAGTTTCTTTAACAATATCCACAAGCCTTGCAGCCGCATAGATGCCGTCCGGGCAATATGAGATTCTCGGGAATATCCAGCTTCCTGATGGTTCCCCTCCGAAATCCGCTCCCTGCTCTTTCATCTTTTCAGCCACATAGACATCTCCTACCCGTGTCCTGATGATCTCGGCCTCCGGCAGGGCATCATCCACGATCATTGAAGTGTCCACAGGCACGGCGATCTTTGATCTGCCCTCGCACTCGCCGGATGCGAATATGGCAAGCATTTCATCGCCAGTTACGAAATTTCCCTTCTCATCAACCGCCATCATCCTGTCAGCATCACCGTCATGTGCTATGCCAAGGCTGGCATCGAGCTCTTTCACCACTTTCATCAGCATTCCGAGATTCTTTTCATTGGGCTCGGGATTCCTTGCCGGAAAATGTCCGTCAAGCTGGGCGTTCAGTGTTATTACCTCGCATCCCATTTTCCGTAAAAGGGTCGGAGTAATAGTACCTCCCGCACCACATCCGCAGTCAAGGACCACCCGCATGGATGATTTTCCTGAGTTTTTAAGGATCATATCGGTATGGTCCCGTACGGCACCGTCGTAGGAACCTATCTCACCGACATTGTCCCATTGAACGTGTTTGAAATCTTCCTTTTCGATTATAGACTCTATTTCTTCCTGTTGCTGTGAGTCAAAGGCCATACCGTCAGGGTTCCATAGTTTAATCCCGACGTATTCTGCAGGGTTGTGGGATGCCGTTATCATGACTCCGCAATCATAATGCCTTGCTGAATATGCAAGCGTGGGTGTTGTCACAAGTCCGACACGGACAACATCGCAACCAGCAGAAACCAGACCTGAGATAAGCGCATGCTCTATCATCTCACCTGCAACCCTTGGGTCCCTTCCTATGACAGCTGTCTTCTTTGACTTTCCAAGTGCAAGCCCGACTTTCAGGGCAAGGTCCACGGTTATGTCCCTGTTAGCTATTCCTCTTATGCCTGATGAACCGAACAGTTTCATTTAATGCCTCTGTAATTGATTTTCATTAGTGATGCTCACTCCACTGTCACGCTTTTTGCAAGGTTTCTGGGTTTGTCGATAGAGCAATCATTGGCAAGTGCCGTATAGTATGCGAGAAGTTGTAGTACCACCGAAGTAAGTATCGGTGCCGTCATCTCGTGTGACTGAGGGATCCTGAGCACTTCATCCACGTATTTCTCGATCTCGGTATCATCCTCGTTTGCAACTGCTATCACGGTTGCATCCCGGGCTTTTACTTCCTTGATATTGCTGAGTATTTTGTCATAGGTGTGACCCTTGGTGGCAATGGCCACAACCGGAGTCTCATCGGTAAGCAGGGCAAGCGGACCGTGCTTGAGCTCTCCCGCAGCATACCCTTCCGCATGTATATACGATATTTCCTTAAGCTTCAGCGCACCTTCCAGTGCAATGGGGAAGTTCAGGTAGCGTCCGATAAAGAAATAATCTCTCTTGTCGGCAAACTGCTCCGCACATTCCTTTATCCTGTCCTTTTTATTCAGGATTTTCTGTATCTGTCCCGGAAGACGCTTTATATTGACTATAAGGTTCTTTGCCTCTTCGGCAGACAGTACTCCCCTTACCCTTCCCAGATAAATGGCAAGCATGTAAAGTGTGATAAGCTGTGCAGTGAATGTCTTTGTTGCAGCAACTCCTATCTCCGGCCCTGCCCGTGTATAGACTACGCTGCTGGATTCTCTGGTAATGGTACTTCCGACAACGTTGGTAATGGCAACGGTCCTGCATCCGTAGGATTGTGAGCTTCTCACGGCTGCCAGGGTGTCTGCAGTCTCTCCTGACTGTGTAATGGCAATTGTCAGTTCCTCACCGCACAACACGGGATTGCCGTACCTGAATTCCGATGCTGTCTCGATATCCGTGTGTATGCCGGCGAGTTTCTCAAAAAGGTATTTCCCGAGTATTCCTGCATTCCAGGATGTTCCGCAGGCGATGATTGTAGCCCTGCGCAGGTGTTTGATCTGCTCGGGTGTGAGGTACAGCTCATCCATTTTGATAGTACCTTCGAGCTCCATTAGCTTTCCTGCAAAAGTCTTCTGGATAGCTGTCGGCTGTTCATGTATCTCCTTTAACATGAAATGGTCATATCCTGCCTTCTCAGCCGCTTCCAGATCCCACTCAATGGTATGAGTCTCCTTGGATACGAGATTGCCTTTCGGATCGAATATCTCTATGCAATCCGGTCGAACAGCACCGATCTCGTAATCATCAACATAGATCACTTTCTTGGTATATTTCAGAAAAGCCGTCACATCAGAGGCCGCATAATATCCGTCATCACCGATTCCAAGTACCAGGGGACTGTTCTTGCGGGCAAACACAAGGCAGCCTTTTTCGTCTGAGCATAGAGCTGCTATTGCAAAAGAACCCTCAAGCTCTCTTGTTGTTTCACGGATAGCCGTCAGCAGATCGATCTTTTTCTTTCCGTTATACATCTTGTAGTTCAGCATATGTGCAATGACTTCGGTATCAGTATCCGATTCAAAGACATAGCCAAGATCTATGAGCTTTTCCTTGAGCTGAAGATAATTCTCAATGATTCCGTTATGCACTACCGATATACTGGATGACATATGCGGATGCGCATTTCTGGTTTCCGGTTTTCCATGGGTGGCCCATCTTGTATGGCCGATTCCTACGTTTGCAACAATCTCTTCCGGAAGGATGGACTCCAGATCCGCAATCTTCCCGACGGTCTTGTAAGTTTCAAGAGACTTGTTAAGAACGGTTATCCCCGCAGAATCATATCCTCTGTACTCGAGCCTTTTAAGCGACTCTATTAAAACGGGTGCGGCAGATTCTCTGCCCACGTACCCTACAATTCCACACATATCCCCCTCACCTCAAATAACAATTGAATTTACCGGAAGTGCTTCTGTCACAACCTTCCCGGAATTGACCCGACAGTTCGGACCGATCATCATCCCTGCTTTCACAAGTACATCACTGCCAATTTCGGCGTCATCACCTATAATTGTTCCCAGCCTGTCGGTTGAATAGAGCCCTCCTTCGACCTCTATCAACATCTTTTCCTTTTCTTCTGTGATAAAATGTGATCCAATGGCTGTATTACTTCCTATTATCGAGTTTGAGATCATGGAATGTGTACTTATCCTGCCATCATTCATGATTATACTGTTCTGTATCGTGGTAAAGGAAGCAATGGATACATTATTCCCTATACTCGTGGAAGGCAGTATGACCACATTCGGACCAATGTCGCAATTATCCCCTATAATCACGGGACCCACTATGTAGCATCCTGAACGTATGGTCGTGTTTGCTCCGATGGAAACATTTCCTTTTATCACTGCACCCTCTTCTACCGTTCCCTCTTTCAGATCGGTTTCGAATTCTCCAAGAACAATCGGATTGGCTTTGAGAAGATCCCATGAATAGGCTGCATCAAGCCAGTCAGAAAATGTTGTTGTCATTGTGACCTTCATTCCCTCATCGATCATTATCTGAAGCGTATCGGTTATGGCATATTCTCCGCTTGGTGCAAGTGGTGTTCTTTCTATCACATCGAATATCTGAGGTTTGAAAAGGTAGGTACCAGTATTGATGAGGTGACTTACCATCGATTGGGGTTTTTCTACGATCTTCCTGACATTCTGCCCCTCTGCAACAATAACGCCGTATCCGGTTGCATCTTCCTTTTTGCATGCAAGTACTGTCGCATCCCCGCTTGAACCCTTTATGAGGTCACTGATGGTTTCAGCTTCGATGATATTATCCCCGTTCACAACCAGAAAAGCCTGATCTTCCTCGCCTATCGTTCTCCTGGCCTGCAGTACCGCATGGGCCGTACCTATCTGAGCCTTCTGCTCGATATATTGTATCTTTACCCCGAAATCGATTCCATCCTCAAAATAGTCCATGATACGTTCCTTTTCATATCCGACTATCAGGACTATATCTTTGACATCGTTTTTTGCAAGAGCGTTTATTACATGTTCCAAAATCGGTTTGTTTGCCACGGGCAGCATTACCTTTGACCTGGTAAGTGTCAGTGGCCTGCACCTTCTCCCTTCTCCGGCTGCAAGAACGATAGCTTTCATGGAATATACTATGCTCTTTATAACAATTTATATCTTGCCTTATTGGTTCAGAATAACTTTCAGTATAAAAATAGAGTATTTATAGCATTATAAGGACGTAAAAAAAAAGATCCGGGCTCTGGACAGTTGCCAGGCCCTGAGAAATATGTAGTATTTTGATTATCTTGTGAGCAGCATTTCTGCTGTCTCTGGCTTGTATCTCCAGTCTGCAGGCAGGACCTTTGTGGACTGGTAGTACTTAACAAGCCTTCTGATCTTGGATTCGGTATTCTGGAGTGAACGCTTGTTGTGAACGTCCTTCTTGTTTTCCTTAATGTGCTTCCTGATCCCGATAGCCTTTACAATGAGGTTGTAGAGGTCTTCTGGTACTGCAGGTGCTTCATTCTTCTCCTTGAGAATACCGGTGATCTTCTTGCCGGTTACGAGTTTGACATCAGGCACACCGTATTTGTCCCTGAGTATCATTCCTATCTCACTGGTACTTATTCCCTGCTTCCACAGGTCGATAACGACATCTGTTACTTCCTCTTCACTCATAGTGGACCATGCAGGTGGTTCACTGCGAAGTGGTCTTGTTGACCCGGCTTGTCCTTTTCTCCGGGTGTGCATCTTTGCCATGCAATTCCTCCTGATAATTATGATATTTGATTTATTAGTTTATAGTTGACCGTACTCTTCCAGGCTGTTTGAACGAACAGGAGAACCTTGATCGTACGGCAGTCAGTTCTATGATTGGCGAAGTGTTCTCTACAAAAAGCATTATCAAATATATATGTTGTGATTGAAGGACATTGCTGTGTCTGATCGATAAAAGAGAACTTTATTGCCACAAATACAGGATAATATCCGCTCCTCCCTGATTGACCCTTCCGTAGACAGATTCCATCTGTTCTTCATGTAATGCTATTTTTGTATCGTTGTCTGTAGCATTGATAATGCTTGCAACAGTCTGGTCTATCTCGTCGGACATGTTCTCTTTCAGGTATGCGGATATCATATCATTATTCGAATCTACCAGTTCGTCATTTATCTCGTTTACAAGATTTAGCGACATACTTTCGCTTTCAAGAGGAATTGATTTATTAAGGCCAAATACTTCGTTTGTTGTGTAGTTGATGCTGTGCAAAGCAATAACAAGTTCAGGGTTTGCAATGTCCATGTTGTCGGGACTCGATATAAGGGACAATTGTTCACCTTTGAGGCTGACGTCCGTGGTATTGAGACTTTCCAGATACTCCGCAGGGAAGATAATTGTCGTTATTGCCTCTGCTGCTCCCCGGGAGGCGGTTTCGATGCTATGGTTGTATCCGTCATGTATCTCCTTTGAAGGGTCAGGTGAACTGGCAGCAGCCAAGAGGGCAGAATTGTTCATGGAGTCAAAGAACTCTTCCCTTGAAGGTGAATAGCCCAGAGGTAGTGATACTTTGGCACGCTGCCGGAACGAATCAACAGGAGCTGCATCTCCTATTTCGATCTCACTTCCGATTCCATATCCGCTGACCAGATGCCAGCGCGCTTCGAATCTGTATTCGTAACGTTCACCTATCATGGAATCAAGGAATTCTTCAATCGAATCCTCTGCACTTACAGGATGGATCTTTGCCATTGGATTGAGATATACGGTATTGCTGCCGTTCTCAAATGTAATTCCAAGGACCAGGTCCTCAGCTATGATATCAGCAAATGTCCTGTGTTTCTGTTCCCTTCCATAAAGTGTCTCTTCGGAGCTTTCTAACATGGAGCCATCAGGAAACGTCACATTAAGGCCTGCAATCTCCGCCGGTTTGAGTGTGTATTCGAACTCATCTGTCCTTGTGCTCAAAATCGTACCAAGAAGATGGGTATCCATATCCTGTGCAGACACATATCCTGCTGACCTGTATTGTTCCTCTGCCATGAGTGATGGCATAAGGATGACTGCTGATATGGAAATAAGGATGAGGAAGAAAATGGAATCAAGGCTTGACGAGAATGCTTTTTCATCCTGAATTGATCTCATTTAATAATTCCTCTTAACCTTATATTATATCCAGCTGTTCTTCCACATCTTTACTGTAAGGGTGCCGGGTACGCAGTTGGCACTACTGCCAAGCTCTATTACCACAGGAACGGATGCAGCAATTATGTCCCGATGACTGCTTCCACTGTTTCCTTGTTGAATCGCCCACTGATGGTTTCCATCATTTGTAGTAACTTCTACATAAAAATCAAGATTTGAGGAAAACCGCTGGAAGAACATCTCATGCATTTGCTGATCTTTCACCGGAAAACAGATCCGATCCAGTGCCTCTGCGGAAATAAGGTCTGTACGACTTCCCTGTATCCCGGGATACTCTGCTATGTCCTTTGCTATCATGGAAGCCTGTTCATAGTTCTCAAGGGCATACGAGTTGTCATCAAAGGTGATGTATGTCTGTGAAACAATGGCTGCAAACACGACAAACCCAATAACGACCAGAGCTGTTGATATTATGTCGTTGTGCGGTTCCATGAAAGCGTCATCGTTATTGATAAACAAGCACATACTCAAGTTCTCTGACCTCGGTTCCATTTTCTAAGTATATCAGTGATTTAACAATGTGAACTTTTGTACTTGTATTTAAATTTTTTTCTTTTGTTCCGAGAGTTGTGAGAAATTCTGTGACATTAGAGGATTTGAATGGTGATACTATGGGATCTGCCGATTCTCCGCTGGCCGAAAATTGATTAAGAAGCTTGTCACGTATCACGGTTTCATTGTATGGCAGAGTTCTGTAGGCAAGAGGTTTGACAGCATATATATTTCTGTTATTTTCTTCATAAGATATGCCGACATATTCACCTGATACCCATGCATCCGGTTGGCCGGTTAATTTTCCTTCCGGTCCGTAGGTATCGAAAGAATAGCTGATATTTGCAGATGATGTACCATGGGGGCTCTGCCCTGCCAAATCGATTGCAGATCTGAAGTCCTGCGCGATTGCGTCAAGATGCCTTTGCTTATCAGCCTGCTGGAGGTCTGCGCTAAGATGATAAAGGGCAGCCAGTATGATGATGCTTGCAAAGATCAGGGCAGTCTTTGAGAGTATAAGGTCGATCCATGCTCTGTCATTATTTCTGAAGTATTGAAAATCGTTATATTGAAGAATATTGCACGGTAAAATTGTGTTTTTCTCTCTAATTTTCATATACTTTCACAAAAATTCTATTGTCAGTGGTCCTTTTAACACTTTCTAAAACGATTCTGTGATTTCCTGGACCAAAGACTGCCGTGCTGTTAAGATACTCATTGGAATAAGCAGCCGGGGATTCTCCCATTAATTGCTTGCTGTCGGTTATTATATAATAGTTCCGTGCATCTCCGGGCCATTTATCTTCCCTGCCCGGAACTGCGCCCAATACCAGAGTCACCTTTTCAGGTACGTCTATATCAAGTGTGATCCGGCTGCCCGCACCGTTTGCGGAAATCATTTCGGCGTTAGACTCAATGGTCGAAAGCACTGCTTCAGCATCATGGAGGCTCTTTTTTTCCATGATGCCGGAAATGGCTGTTCCTGAAAGGAAAATAAGTACAAGAAGTATGATGGCGGCGGCTGTGAATCTCATTGGCAGGGCATCCGCAGCCTGCTCATCACAAATAATATTGACTGGCATGTTTTTCTTCTGGCCCTGCACCATTTTATCCTGCTCAGTTGCCTATTCTCTGTATGACTTCTTCAAGTGTCAGAAGTTCCTGTTCGCCACTGTCCATATCCTTGAGGGTGACCTTTCCGGCTTCTACCTCATTCTCGCCGATTATCACAACATGATGGGCACAGATATTGTTCGCATAGGAGAACTGGGCTTTGAAGTTTCGTTTCATCAGGTCAACATATACAGGCATGTGCTCACGCAGTCTGGTGGCAACTTTAACGGCTTCAAGACGTGTCGAATCCTTGGCTATGATAACAACCGGCTTTTCATCATCCGGCTCGATTTCACATACTTCCATTATCCTGTCAAAACCAAGCCCGAAACCTGTGGATGGAACGTCTCCTCCTCCGAATAGTTTGATGAGCTGGTAGGATCCGCCTCCACAGACCTGGTTCTGTGCACCGAGACCCTCTGCATAAATCTCGAAGACCATTCCTGTATAGTAATCCAGACCTCTTGCAATGCCGAAGTCTATGATATATTCCACACCGTAGGCATCGAGCAGGTCCAGTAGTTCCTGGTATTCATCGAGTTCGGGTATGTCTCCTACAATCTGGCGTGCCCTTTCAATGGCTTCATCTCCTGTAAGGGATATCAGTTCCATGAGTTCAAGACGCAGATGCCCGGGAGC
>JAALLP010000060.1_pt1 | contig 22877 bp, 20 predicted proteins | sample 7245951 | NCBI WGS metagenome assembly JAALLP01 (sample SAMN13049199, study PRJNA578106) | oil field metagenome | isolation source: filtered produced water from oil reservoir B6 | place: USA:offshore Texas | collected 2016
GTACAGAGAGCAGGTGTTAAGATGCTTGATGTAAAGAATTTAATAAGAGATCTGAATAACCTCTATGACTACGGAGAAGTAAAATACGACAGTTCCCTAACATATTTAATGGATTTAAACTTTATCAAAAAAACTGAAAATAGATATCTTATTACAAATAAATGGATTGATTTTAGTGGCAAAGTAACCAGAGAAGATTTCATATCATCTCTGGCTTGCTGCTATCCGCCTTTATTAGATTACCTATTGTGGAAGGTCTATCAAGAAGCCTACGCAATTGGTCAGAGTGGATATGGAGAGGCTCTATATGAATTTATAGACCATATTCCTAAATTTGCAGAGAAAATATTAACAATTAGGGAGCAAAACTTTTCAGAAACTAATGAAATCTTACTCGATTGCAATTTATTCAGTTGGCAGAAGAGATAAAAGATACTGAGGTTGAAAGAATAGGAAAAACTCCAAATGATATATGGATAAAGGAACGAAAGGTAAGTTCTAATATACATTTAGAAGTTTTGAAAGAGAAAAATTTATATGCACTAACACCTTATAAATATGACGACTTTCAGGTGTCAGAAGACATTAGGGAAATACTTTCTTATCCTTGGAGAACATTTATGGTAGTTTTAGGAATCTTATACGGAACAACTTTTAGAGGCTTTTATCTATGACCATAAGGGGAAAGAACATAAAATTGGAGGTTTTAAAGAGTTTGTAAAACAGTTTTGTGATAGAAACAATATATATTTATTCCCTAATAAGGCTCCGGAAGTTGATGTTATATTGTTTCAACTAATGGATAACAAACAATTTACCTATAAAGATGGTGAATATGTTTTAAACGCCTCTTTTGATGATAGGCTCTACTCATCGGAAGGGATTATCATAAAAAATCGTGCTAGGAAATTTAAGAATATGCTAAAAGATTATATTGAGGAATTGAGGAAATCATTATGAAAATACATATTACTGCGGATAGGTTTTGGACTGATAATTCGTCCATTGAACGGTGGCCAGAGATATTATTAAGGCTGCCGGAGAAAATGGAATCTAATAGCAAATATGATATAGCAAAAACATATTTATCTTATCCCACTGATGACAAAGGCAGATTAGTGCGATCGGATGAATTTTATGGGCTGTTTGGAGCCGAAAGAAAGCAAGAAAAGATTATTATTTCAGGTGCTAACTTTATTTCAAAAGGTAAAGAAGGATATTTTTTAACAGATGAGGCGTTGGAATTAAGAAATTGTTACCAAAGAGATGATGGTTGGGAAAAGCAATTAGCAAAACAATTGTTAACCTATGCCATTAGAGTTAGGGCACTTGCCTTAGGAATTCTAAATAGTGCCGGCATTTGCTTTCCAAAAAAGTTTTTAAATGAAAACAGAGAAGCCTATGTTGAAGTCGATGGTATAAGATATTTTCTTTTAAATCCTTCAACATCTGTACCGAATCTAAATGATTTTATGAAAAAGTATGGCAAAGAGTCATTAGGTCCTTATTGGAAAAAAGAATTGAATATTGGAGATGAAGAGAAAATCGAATTGGTGGGTACAACCAAAGAAACCCCTTCTTTATCACAGATAGGGACCTATTTAAAAATACCATTGACCTTATTTAAATATTTAGACTGGTTCAAAGAAAAAGGTGAAGGTGTCTTTCAATTTAATAAGGAAAAAGTAAAAGAAGATATAGGTAAAAATGTTTTTAACAGTCTATTATTGGAAGGGTCGTTAAAGGATACGGATATTTTAAAAGACTTAATATCAAAGCATGGAGATATTAGAGGATATTTTCCAGTAGAAATGGTGGGGAGTATTCTAAAGGAAAATATTGAACCTGAATCAAGGGAAAGTATTGATAAATGGATTGACCGTTATTTTATGCAAGGAATAGAAAGCGGCAAGTTTAGATTAATAGGTTATGAGCAAGGACAGCCAAGACATGGACGTGGACTATTGGGAGATAAGGAAAAACAGTTAATAAAATTAGAGTTTTAGGAGGAATGATTTTATGAGTACATGGTCCATTAATGGAACCAGTGAGTTTCCACTTACTCAACCAATGGTAGGGCAAAAAGAATTTTACAATGTTTTTAAATCATTCATTGGTACTGTAAAGGATGCAGGAATGGCTACTATATTTCCGGTGATTGGTAAATGGGGTATAGGTAAATCAAGGATTGGTTTTGAAGTTATTTCAGAGGCAATTGGAATAGATAAGGGTTGGATTATATCAGAGGACGGAGAGACGAAAAGAGTTAGAGTACTAAAGGAGAACTTTCAAGACGGTATTTTACCGATTTATATCCGTTATTCACAAATGCTCCATCAGGACTTAACCAGTGATAACTGGGTGGCGTATGGAACTTATACAGCCTTATCTTATTTAGCACAAGAACCTGATAGCAGTATGCAGGGGAGGGTAATGGAAGAATTACAAAATGCCCTGTTACCTTTTGGATTTAAAAAAGAGAAACTGAAAACTATCTTAAAGATAGGAGAGGTTCATCAAGATGATCTGCTTCTAGATATGAGGGGATTAGATGCAATGGTGAGGGAAGCCATGGATTATCTAAAAAAATGTGGTATTGATCATCTTCTAATTGTGTGCGAAGAGGTTGAAACAGCCGGAGAAATTGCAAAATATGGATTAGAAAAGGATAAGGAAAATATTAATAAAGTTGATGGAGAAGCCATAAAGGTTATTTCCTCTGCCATTAAACATGAGGACACAAGAAAGAAGTATCCCAATATTTCCTTTATGCTGCTTTGTTCGCCAGTGATTGGCTATCACATTAAGGGTATAGGTGCCTTAGAAAGGAGAATTCCCATATGTGAGTTGAAAAATAATTCCTTTGCAGATATAGCAGATTTTATGAATGAATTAAAAAAAGATGGGAAAATGAACTCTTACCCAGAAGGTCTGGTTGAAGCAGCCTACACTATAGCCGGCGGGAACTTTGGTTGGCTTAATATAATTATGGCAGAAGTAGATTATCGTATAGCAGGTAAGAAAGATGTAGAGACGGGAGAAGTTTTGGAGGATCTCTTAAATACGAGTTCTAGGTTCCAAAATAGTCTAATTGATAAAGCAGCCTTTGATTATATCAGTTGTAAAGAAAAGTATCGACCCATTATTAAAAATGCTTTACTTATGCAGTTACCTGTTAGGAAATCGGAGTATGAAGAAGATCAAATAGAAGGAATGATGCAAGCCAAAGCCTCTGACGGGACAAAACTTTTTAAAGAATTTTATGTAGTAAAGTTGAAAAAAGATTCACTAGGCGAGCAACTACATAATGTAGGTTACAGGCGATTGCAAGGTAATCAATTTGCCAATGCTTTTGGTGCTAGTTTTGACTTAGAAGTTCTCTTGAAAAACCTTAAGATGTATTCCCTTCATGTGGAAGAGCATGAATATATCATAGGAGCAGAAGAAGAAACCTTTTTAGACCAGATAAGAATGCTATATCCTGAAGAAGGAGTAGAAGAAGCGGCTAAATACATTTTTGAATTTGTAAAACAAAAAGTAGAGGAAGAAGGAATTGTTCCAACATATATAGGACCAAATTTTGCTTATTTATATCAATTAAACAAGCGATATAGAGTCGACAAAGGTGAGTTTAGTTATTTAACTGATGGAGAGAAAAACCAAGAGTTAGAAGAATATATTGAGGAAATGAAAAAAGATAAAGAAGGCGAGGTCCTTAGAATACTAACAGGAGCCATTAGAGCCTTAGAAATAAACTATAACGAAACAGAGACATTCCAATTAGCGGGAATGACTTGTATGAGAACAATCGTTGAAGAAGGACCTTGGCTAACAGTAAATCCTCATAATATAGTTACGATAGTTTGGGGAAAAGATGAAGAAAAACTTTATCAAGGATTGCAAGATAGAAGGCTTCTTAATAAGGGTGTACATCCTATTTATGTTTTATCAGATACCCCTATAGATGAAACAATTGAAAAAGTAAAAAGAGATTTTAAAGAAGTCGGGAAATGCTTAATACCATTACAGATATCTAGGCTTCAAAAGGATATATTAGAGGTCATGTCCATTTCTAAGGATATGGTTGATTTTAGAGATTCCGCTAATCAGATAGGGATTGTGTATCGTGAGAAAATTAGAAAACTCAACGATTTCTTCATCCATGGGGCAAGGAAATGGTTTGAAGAAATTGATGAGAAGGGCTATATCCTAAGACCTATTATTTATAAGAGTCAGTGGGATTATAAACAAATTGGTTTGCTGGCTAAAGCCTTTAAAAAAATGTTAGTCAATAATGCTACCATAGAACAACTGGGTTCTGATCCTAGCGTTAAACTCGATGATGGTGAATATCAAGATTTGCTATCTATTATGCGGCATGTCCATATCGGTACAATAATGGAGAAGAAAGGGTTCAAAAACACAGGAATTTTTGTGAATGACTCTAGTTCAGATGTTGATATTCCCAAGGCATTTATACACTTTTTGTCCTTTATAGGATTTAAAAATAGAAGCCTAAGGGACTTTGAAAGCAAATATTTCTTTAGTGGGTTTGACAAGGTAAAACCAAAGAAAATCATTGAACAATGGATTGAATTTTTTATAGCCTTAAAACTAATCTACAAAGCAGACGGTTTTATTAAAAGAGTCAATAACAATGATTTAAATGAAAGATATGAAAAGGTTAAGCACTGGTTTGATAAAGATTATATAGAAGAGAAAAATGAACTAAGGGAAATCATTGAAGGACCATATTTAAATGCATTAGATTTACAGAACCCAATCTATAAAGAAAAACTAGAAGATGCAAAAAAATACTTGGAACAGATTTCATTAGACGACTTGAGCAAATTAGATAGTGAAGATGTATTAGATAAATGGTCAGGAATACTAAAAAAACTTGATCAGTTTTATAAGTTGGTGGACTACATTTATGATGAAGAGGGTTGGAAATCTTATAGTACTTTTAGTGCCAATATTATAAAAGACCTTAAAATTGATGATAAAGAAAAGCCTCTTTGGTATAGAATTCGTCATATAAAATTGTTTCATGCGTATATCAAAGAGATTCAGGAACCGACCTCTAAAATGATTAACGAAATGATTGAGCAAATAAAGAAAACTAATTCGTATCGAAGCATTGATTTCCCAATATTCCCTATAACAAACCTATTAAAGCGTTATAGCGTGGAATTAGAATATGCAACTAACTATAAAGAACTTACAACATCAAAATATAAAACAACGGTAAAAGAAAGTTATACTCTTGCTTATAATCTACAGACGGCTGAATATAGCAAGGCTATAGAAAGGCTAGATCAAATTCTAAGTGAATGTGGTATTGAAGGCAAAGTAACAGCAGAGTTTAGGTGGTCGGATGATAAAGGAGTTATGGGCGAGTATAAATCTATTCTGAAAAACTTTAAGGAAATTGTCGACTTTTATTTGGATAAAATGCCTGAAGCCAAACGGTGGGCAGGCTACTTTAATGATGCGCCAGATGATTTAAAAAACATGGTAGAGGTGAAGAACTTAAATAACTATATTGAAACTTTAGAAATCTTCTGCAATGGTGGTTTGGTTGAGGAGATAGATAATAAAGAACAGGAATTAGAAGGGAAACCGTTGGAGTTTCTATCTCATTATAAAAAAATCATAGCAGAGATGAGGCAATATATAGGTCTAATCGAGGGAGAAAAGAACAATGTAATGGGGAAAGCCAAGGAAGAAAGAAATAAATTATATGATAATGATTTAATTAGTACTATAAACTGTATTCGCAGAGCCCAAGGGAAAGAGGTGGTAGGGCTTAATTTAGCAAGTTACCCTAGTGAGCAAACTTATGGATTATCCAAAAAAGTCATTGAGGAGAAAATGAAAGATTTACTGCAAGAAGGAAGGGAGTTTTTCCAAGGTAAAAAGGTAACATTTGAGTTCTTTAAAAATGTTGTTAAAAAAGACGGTGCAATAGATTGGAATGATTGTGATGAAGAAAAAAGGGAACTTGAAGCCATGAAACTTATTAAGACTGAGGTAGTTGTATTATGATGGTTGTTCAAATACTTAGAGATTATAAAAATAGAACAGAATATAAGGTTCTTGAAAAGTTTATAGCAGTTAAAGAGGTTAATATTGATAGTCTTTATGAAGGGATTTTACTGTTGCCAGGAATTCTTTTGGATAAATTAGAAAAAAAGGAACTTGATGTTTTGAACAAATGGCTGAATACCCCTGACAATCAACTTATTCTCTCTCCTGCTTGGAAAGAAGTAAGCCTGAACGATTATTTTGATCTTTCGTTGGGCTTAAAAGTTCAAAGAGAAGAGGGGCTGGAATTCGAAGGTGTTGAGTGTCAATATAAAATAGATGGAAAGATTCAAGAAAAGATTTTCTCAAATGAACAGGGGAACCTTGGAGTCCATTACCGTAAAGATACAGGAAGTGGTTTATTAACCGTTATCACTTTACCATTATTGGATTATAAACTAAGTCATAAACATGATGAGTTTAGACAGTATTTTTATTCTTGTATAAACAAAAAAAGACCAAAAAACAAAAGGCAAAGCATAGAGCCGAAAGAATTTGAGATAGAGGAGGAACATTTGCAACTGTTTATGTTGTTTGCGGCAGGAGTAAAAAATGATAATGATATACAGGAGGCATTTAGCCAATATTTTAATAAAAATATAAACTGGGAAAGCATCAAATCCTTAGAAGAAGTTTTAACACAGCAAGGTTTAATTGAAAGCAGAGAGGTAAGTGCTAAAGGAAAACTATTCATAAAAGAAAAGCAGTTAAAATCCTTCATTAAAGTATTAGAAAGGAGGGAAAGTACTAATGAATGGTAGTTTTGATAAAGGAGTTCCTGTTTCTCAAAGCATCGTGGCCAATGTCCAATTAGGCTTACCAGCAACGGTATCTAAACTATCTAGCAAAATGAGGTTTATTGATAAGATAGCCCCTTTGCTTAAAGAACAGGGAGTTATTAGAACCCTTGATTTGATTCAGCCAATAACTATTAAATGTTCAGGAATTGCCACGAGTCATAGGACCACAAATGCTTTTGGAGGAATATTATATATTTCTGGTGCAGTAAGACAAGATATTTCCATTCAAGAAGGATCAATTTATCAAACGAAGCAAGAAAGTGTTGTAGATGTGGATGAAATAGATGATTTAGATTGGCAGAAAAAACTTAAATTTATCGATATGATAAATGCTTATAAATTATTAATGGATACAATGGAAGAGGTAGATTTACCAGAGTTAATTATTATAGATGTTCCATTGTTATTAGAGAGAGCCGACACTCCGTTGTCTGAACGTGTTGATATTATGAAGTATTACGACCTGTGTAAAAAAACTATAGCCAAGTTTTGGAGTGAATATAAAGAGAAAATTTATCCCTTTAATATGAACGGAGTAAAAATTGCATCCATTGGGGGTAAGAGGTTTGGTGCTATTTTCTTTGCTTTGACAAAAGAGAATTTAAAGTATGTTCCAGACGCCATAAGTGAAAGCATTACTTCGGAACTAGATCAATACATGTCAAAGATGCAAAGTGTTGGAATCAAAAGATTGCTAAAGGGTATTTTGGTTAAGCGGTCTAGAACTGCCGCCTTTCAATTTGATGCGATAACGAAAGATAATCGTATGGAACCTATTTCTGTTAGAGAATTAGGTCTGATGACCATGCATATTAAAGCAGGAAATAATACCCCACCTATGCTGATTGAAGTGCTCGGAAAGGTCGATGACTGGGATTCAGAGATGTTAGACAAGATTTGTGCAGAAATTATGACTCTAATTACTTTTGACCAAGCAAAAGCCCTACCGATACCTCTTTGGTATGCCAAATATGCCCTTAAACCCATTGAAGCAAGACCTGGAGTTTTGGAATTTTACAAATCTCATGCTAAAGAAATGCTTAAGAATGAGAGTTTAGAGGCTATATGGAAAGAAGACTTAGATGTATATGATCAATAAGTGAATGTTTTGAGTTAGTAAAACAGGGGGATATTATATATGAAAACAGATCATAAGCAGATTAGAAGAACGGTTGAACGATTGAAAAAAGTTTATGATTTTAAAGGTCCATTACATTTTACTGACTTTTCAAATTTAGGATCTTTAATTAATTCAGGATGTATTTATAGTAGAAAATTTTGTCATAATCACAATATTAAATTTTATGATGTTGCCGACCAAGAAGTGATTCGACATACTAAACTAGACGTGCAAAATTGTGTTAGATTCTATTATAAAGAAAAAACCATGACACTATATAGAAATGAAGGTATTAAGGTAGATGGTTCTCATCCTCATATTCCAATACCTGTGTATTTATTGTTTGATGAAGAAATTCTTTATTTAGACTATACAGTATTTGCTGATGGCAATGCAGGGTCACAGTATACAACCTACGGGAAAAATTATGAGTTTTTTAACGATATTATGGATTGGGACACAATATTTCATAGAGGGCCGATCTATTTAGATGAGGGACCATATAAATGGGAATTTAAGCGAAGACGTCAAGCAGAATTATTATCCACACAACCCATATCATTAGAGTATTTGAGAAAAATAATATTTAGATGTGATGCTGATTATAAAAGGGCCTGCAATCTCTTTGGAAAAAATGCCTTATATGTTGTAGATAGAAATATGTTTAATAATGAGAGAAATTTTATAAAGGATTATAGAATAGAAATAGATAATTCAATTAATAAAAGGAGTTTATTATTAACGTTCATTACTAATCTACCAGTTGCTAACCATGCCAAACATGAATACAAATTGTTTAATATGAATAATGAGCAACTATCTAGGGTGCACATTAATTACCCACTAACATCTAATACCGAATTTAACCTTAAAATAGATAATATACCAAATACTCCATTAAAGTTTATGTTTTGGTTTTATGGTATATTAAGCATAGAAGAACAAATACAGTAAGGAGTTTTTTAGTATGATACATTATTATGATGGTACAGTTTTTAATACACCCGCTAAGACGTTAGTTAATACAGTAAATTGTTTTGGAGTTATGGGTGCAGGTATAGCATTAGAATTTAAATTGAGATATCCTGAAATGTTCGAGGATTATGTAAGAAAATGCGAGCAAAAAGAAATAAGAATAGGGAGACCTAGATTATTCAGATATTCTGAAGACTTATGGATTATGAACTTTCCTACAAAAAATCATTGGAGAAATCCTTCTAAGATGAGTTATATAGAAGAGGGATTAAAATATTTTATTGAAAATTATAAGAAAGTAAACATCGATTCTATCGCCTTTCCAAAACTAGGTACTAATAATGGTGGATTGAATTGGACTGAAGTCAAAACTGTAATGGAAAAATATTTAAGAGGAGCAGACATAGATGTATATATATGCTTGGACGAAAAGGAAGAAGCAGAAGGCATAGAGGCAAAAATGGTTAATTCACTTAATGAATTTACAGATGAAATGTTAGTTAATCAGATTGGCATTACAAAAAGACAAGCGAATATTGTCAAATCTAATATGCCAATTAAAAGATTTTGGGAATTAAGTAAGGTAAAGGGAATAGGAGAAAAAACATACGAAAAATTATTTAGGTATTTCTATAAAAAAGAATTATCGGTAGAAGATCTCAGAAATAAGAAGGATAATAAAATAGAAATTCAGGTTGGAGAACAATTAAGTTTATTTTAGGGGGGCAATAGATGGATAAGTATATAGGAAAACTAATTGGAAATACAGGCAATCCAAATGACATTAAGATTGCATTAGAAGACAGTTTCTCTGCCAAAAGGGGAGAGTTTGTTAAAATTAAACATAAGGAATCTATGGATGAACCAGAGACTTATGTCCTCGGAAGAATCATATCTATTTCAAGAAGCAACATACTTTATAATTCCAATATGGGGGAAGGACTATCAGAGTTAGAAATATTACCCGGTGCCCAAGTTACAGGGGAAACTTTATTCGGAACAATTGAATTGGTAGGATATAGGGATAGTTCTGGGCAAATTAAGATTCCACGAAGACCTTTAAATCCCGGTGAAAAGGTTTACGGTGTAGACTATGAATTTTTATCCGGATTTTATAAATTTGATGAAAATACAAGTATTCATATTGGAAATCTAATAGGTTATGACAAAGGAGAAAATATTGTCCCTGTTTACTTAGATGTTAATAAACTTGTTACAGAGCATTTGGCCGTATTGGCCATGACCGGTTCAGGAAAGTCTTATACTGTCGGAAGAATTATAGAAAGATTAGTAGCACTAATGAATGGGACAGTTGTGGTATTTGATGTTCATGGAGAATATGGTAAAGCATTTGCAAAAGGAGAATTGCAATTTAATGAGGATATTGACAGTATAGAGGATGCAAGAGATAGAGAAAGCATCATAAAAATTCAGGAGATGATGAGAAAACTCCTAAATGCTGGTGGGGGTATAAAAGTTTATACTCCACAGATCGATGCCTTTAATTATAAGTATATGAATAAAAATAAACACCTTGCATTGCAGTTCGACCGTTTAGATATGGACGATTTATCCTCAATACTGCCGGGATTAACTGAGCCACAAGAAAGGGTATTGGATGTAGCGATTCGCTATTGGCAAGCAAAATACAGTAATCCACCAAGAGATATACAAGATCTAAGGGAGATTTTATCTGGAGATTTAGAGGAACTTAGGGAATGGGAAGAATTAAGCCCTGCGGAAGCCAGAGCATTGAATGGAAGAAGTGCAGCAGTTGCGGCAACTAAACTAAACCGTGTGATCAACGAAGCAAAAAGTTTTTATACAAGGGCAATTGGAGAACCAAGTGACATCTATGATATGGTGGGTGAAAAAGGAGACAACATAGGAAGATTGGTTATTATTGATCTACAAGGTTTATCTGACGATGCAAAGCAAATTATAACTGCTCTTATTTCAAGCGAAATAATGAGAGCGGCAGGTGATAAAAGAAGGCAAACAAGACCATGTTTTCTTGTCTATGAAGAAGGACATAATTTTGCACCTGCAGGAATCCCTTCTATCTCCAAGAAGATTATCAAGAAAATAGCCAGTGAAGGTAGAAAATTCGGAGTTGGCTTCTCTATAATTTCTCAAAGACCTTCTAAATTAGACCCAGATGTTACATCCCAATGTAATACTATAATTACGATGCGTTTGAAAAATCCCGATGACCAAAGATTTATGGCTAAGACAAGCGATATGTTTTCAAAAGCCGATATAGATGAACTCCCTTCTTTGAGTACAGGAGAAGCCTTAATAAATGGTCGCTCAATTCCCGCACCTTTATTGGTTAAGGTAGGAACAAAAGCATTGATACACGGAGGAGAGTCTCCAGAGGTGACTAACGAATGGGGAGTTTTCAATGGTTAGAGAGAGACTGATACAAGCCATAAGAGAAGAAATGAAAACAGGGGAAATTAGGAAAAGATTTTTCCCTATGATGACAGATTTTGGGGTTAGGGATTATTCTGAAACTGTACATACAATGGGATTAAATTATTTAACTGCTATTGGGAGGACTATTAGTGACACTACTGCTATTTCAGAATGTCCTGTTTATCCTTATGAAAAGCAAACATTTATGGTAGAGAAGGTTGCAGAAGAATCTGGGGAATATCATATTGACAAAAAGCCAGCCGTAAGACCAGATTCTATTTGGTATTCAACCAAAGATAATCAACCTTTGCTACTCTGTGAATTTGAAAGATATGATAATAGTCGATTAAAGAATCGGAAACTGGAAGAAAAAATACAAAACCTCCTTATTGCATACCATCAGTTAGGAGGGAATGTACCATTAATACTATTTGTTTATTGGACTTACCCTAAGGTTACTCCAGGGGATATATCCAACTATATACGAATTTTTGATGAAGGATTTACTATGGGTAATGGGACAAGGGTTCCCGGTATTGATGGTAGAAAAACATCTTATTTAGTTTATCATTGTGTGGCGTCAGGAGATAAAGACAACCTAACGTTTAACCAATGGATAAAAGTGAGGTGATGAAATGGCAAGAAGGGCTTCTGATTTTTATCCTAAAAGGGATTTAGTTTTAGGCGACAAATACATTTTAAAAGAATATATAAATGAAGGAACCTTTGGATATGTTTGGTCTGCTATTAATTTAGAAACAGAGGAGTTAGTTGCTTTAAAAATACCTAAAGATCAAGAACGTGGAGATAATGCATTATCAGAAGGTATAAAATTAATTGGTGATTTTCATCCAAATGTTATTAAAGTAAATTGGATGGGGAGATTAGATGGGGTTTTTGTTATTGAAATGGAGTTTTTTGAAGGAAAAACCTTGGCAGAAGAATTAACTGACGATGGGTTTAAAAATCCAAAAACAATTAAAGAAGTAGTCCTGATTTTTTTAAAAATATTAGAAGGTGTGAAGTTTTTACATAATAAAAATATTTGCCATGGTGATATAAAACCTCATAATATCCTCTTTAATGATAGAGAAGTAAAATTGACGGATTTTGGAACAAGTAAGTTTATCGAGAATGTTTTTGTGAGGACTGTAGACGCTGGAGGGACGTGGGCTTATATGGCTCCAGAAATAGCAGGTTCTAACAAAAGGTATCTTATTTCAGACATCTATTCTTTGGGGGTTCTGCTTTATCAGTTGTTAACTGGAAGAACACCTCATGAAACTCCTATTCAGGTAATTAATAATGTTCCCTTTCCAAAACCGAGGGAAATTAACGACAATATACCTATAAGCATCGAAGAGATTATTTTAAGGGCATTACAAAGAAATCCAGAGGATAGGTATCAAAGTATTGAAGAATTGAAAGAAGATATTACTAAAAGGGTATTAGATACTGAACAGCAAGCACCTTTGATGTCTCTAAGCATAGTAGAGAAAGCAGCCTACGATGATTGGATGCAAAATGTCATTAATCTTTATAATAATAACCGGTTTCAAGAAGCAGAAGTGTTCCTTCGTTATCAGAAAGAGAACGGCAATAATACTCCTGATCTTATCTATCATATGGCTTATGTGTATTATAATTTACAAAGATATTTTGATAGCCTAAGTCAAATCGAGAAGATTGAGATAGATAAGGTAGAAGCCATTCGTAGAGAGGCCTTTAAAGATAATATATTTTCTTTAAAAGCAAAAATTTATATAGAACTTAAGAAATATGATGAAGCCATGATGTTGTATGAATACTTGTCAAAGAAGAATCCTGAAAATATTAATTATAAGTATAGATTGGCAATAACCTATGGTTTGGTTAACAAGCCCGATGAAGCAATTAAATTGTTAGAGGAAATTAATGAAGAAACACCAGGACTACTATACATCGTTAAGAAATTAGGCCATGCCTATGATATTAAGAAAGAGTTCAGTAAGGCCAGGGCATATTTTAAGTATGCTCTAAGAATGGATCCGGGAGATATACTAATTCAAAATAGATTGAAGGTATATGACCATTATTTGAATACCTAACTATTTTTGTTAAGGGGGGGATAATTTGAAAGAAAAAATACTCACAGAAATAACTAATTACTATTTACAGTCAAGGGATTTTAACGGCTTACCCTTGGGCCGATTAGATAATGACCAAGAAGATCTTATTTGTGAATTAATAGATGAGGGAAAAATAGAAGTATTATCATCCAATTTTGTGCTTAACCCATATATTAAAGCCTTAAAACTAGATATTGATAAGGAAGAACAGAAAAGGGCAGTTAAAGACAGGGCTGGTTCAGTTGTTTTGTATCCAACAGAAAAACATCTAAAATCAATGAATCTTTTTACTGAAAAACCTTTCACCAAAATGCTTATGGAGGGTAAAGAACAACTGGATATACTATTTTTCGATATAGAAATATTGGAATCATATTTTCAAAATCCTAAATATACTGTTTTTTCTTTTGATTATAGAGGGAGCATAGTAACTTCAGACGATTTTGTTAATGAAGATCTAGAAGGTGAATATATCAAAGATTTTGGCATAGGTTATCACAAAAAGAAAGGAAACCAAGAAAGAGTTGTAGGTGTTTTTTTGAGAGATTTAGCGGAACTTTCGTTGAACGCTCAATTAAAATGGAAAATAAATTACTTGGAAAAACAAGAAGATTACTGTATAAATAGTGGCTTCTATGACAATTTAATATTAGGAAAATGGATTGATGAAGTTTCTATTTATGATGCACTATTAGACGAAATGAAAGTTATAAATTCTATGTGTAATAATATGGGAATTCCGAATTTGTTCAGGAAAACATTTGAACCGCATACTGCTGAAAAGCCAGAAGATTATAGAATGATTTTCCTTCCGACACTAAAAAACTATTATGCATTTATATTGTGCCTTGAAAAAATGATTATCCATAATATCAATCATAAAACATTTACAACAACTGCTAGATATATAAGACCAGTTGATAGGAAAAATGAAGAAGGAAAACCCAAGGGGAGTCTAGTAATGTTAGAGGAATGGCTAAAAAAGAATATAATAACTAATGAAAACTTAGATGAACTTATCATAAATCCGTTAAAAGCAATTCGAAAGATTAGACAAGTGCCAGCCCATGAAATCTATTCGAATAAATATGATAAATCATTAATTAAGAGGCAAAATGAAGTTATTTTAGAAACATATAGAGCCATTAGAAGCATCAGGTTATTTTTTGCTAATTATCCTGGAAATAAAGATATTAAAATACCGAAATATTTGATAACAGGAGAGAATATAAGAATTTACTAAAAAAAGTTAAGCATTGAAAGTTATAATAAAAATTAAGTACAGGGTGTAGACAAAAGTAATTTTGTTTCCCTGGCTTTTTTATTTTATTGAAAAAAGAAATACAAATATGAAGTGTTTCTAGGATATTAGGCCTGGAAGTTATAAGGAAGTGATGGTACACTGTACACGCTTTAAAAAGGAACAGGAGGGGATATTATGCAAGAAATTAAGGATTTAGATGCTTTAGAAATATCCAATGCACTATTAGATACTTATAAATGTATTCATGGTTTTGGATTTAATGGCCATTTTATATCACTAGTACCAACAAAAAATTATTATTTAGCCTATAGGCATAGGGATAATCTTGACGAACATAGGCTTTTCAAATTTGTTGAAGTCAAGGAATCATATGAAGAAGATGAAATTTATAATGCTTTATTGGAGATTAGAAAAGCGTATGGCCATGATCATGAAAATAGTGAATATGATGAGGATTACAAGGAGTTAATAGATTATCTGATAAGTAGAGGAGATAACGGAATATAAAAAACTATTTAAAAAGTAATTACATAAAATTTGACAGCATGAATAGTTTGAAATATCATTATAAGTGACAATAAAATAATATTAAATCAAAGTAAACTAACATAGCAAATTTGCCCGGAAAAGAGGGTTTTGCCGTGTTAGTTTTTTTGTTTTTTAGAAAGGAGAGATGTGTTTATGAGTAGAGTTAATGTTTATGAAAGTGAATTTTGTAATGAGATTGTTGCCAGAGTAAAATATAATGAAAAATTAGATTACTGGAATGGACGCAACTGGGGTAATGGAGGATTAGGAATGCATAAAGGCATTACTAAGTTAAAAGACGGCAGGTTTGTTATAATTATAGGTTCTCAAATGCAAGACTCAAAGGACTATGCCTATATAGTAAGTAAAGAAGAGGCATTACAGGAAGTCTTAAAATCAGGCAACCTGGAACTATTGGAGGAGAAAAAATTTGCAGAACTAAAAACTCTGTATGAGAAATTATGTGAATTAGAAGAAATTGATGAGGCAGAAACTACTGCAGAGTAATAAAAAGGTTATAAAGCGTGGTGTAGAGGAGTCGGGTGATAAGCCTAGGCTCCTTTTTAAATTACAACTGCTTTCGTAGATTACCCTAATTTATATTTGTAATACTTAGTCTATAAAGAGACACGGCTAAAATTTTTTTCAACATAATATAAATTATGCTGCCGAAGGTCCTGATTTTTGCTGCTAAAAGCGGTAACATCAATATATAAATTCAACATAATTTACGGGAATTTAGAAATATGATTTGCAACATAATTTATGGAGGTGAAATTTTGTTAGAGGAATTTAGAGAGTATTTAGCGTTGAAAGGAAAGAGCAAAAATACTATCAATAGTTATTATTTGCACATGAAAGGTTACTACAAATGGTTTTGGGAGTCCTTTGGCAGAGAGTGTTCGCTGTTATACCGGGAAAACATCTTAGATTATATCAGTTATCTTCGTAACATAAAGAAAGATAATGGGAGAACAATAAATTGCAAGATTAGTGCATTAATAAAGTTTAATGAGTTCTTGATTGAAAATGGAATACAACAGGAACAAGTAGTTTCAAAGAATGACAATATTAAAGTTCAGCGGACATATGCAAATCCTTCGGATATAACAAAACAGGAAGTAGATGCTTTTAGACAACAACTATTAGAGAATGGGCACCGGGATATTTATTGTTTGGCGACATTGTTAGCATATGCAGGTTTGAGAATTACTGAAGCACTTAATATTCAGTTAACAGACTTCAATTTAACAGTTGGAGAGTTAAAGGTTAGGGGTAAGGGAGATAAAGACAGAGTTGTTTATTTAAATGATAAGATTATTAATAGTATAAGAGAGTTCTTAAGAGTGAGAAAAAGTGAAAGTCCATATTTATTTGCAAATAGTAATGGTAAGGTAATTCATAGGTCAACAGTTAATAAGATTTTTAATAAGTATAGCGACAAGATCACTCCTCATGCATTACGACATTATTTTTGCACGATTGCTTTGGAGGGTGGCCTATCGGTTCATGAGGTTGCCTATTTAGCAGGCCATAGCAATATTCACACAACGCTTATATATTTGAATCCGAGTAGAGAGGCAATTAGGGGAAAAATAAATAACCTGTAATTAAAGGCTATGAAAAGGCTCATAGCCTTCAATTATGAAGATTTTATAAATAACATTTCTAACGTTTTATGGTATTGGTACTAACTTAACTATATATTATTAAGGATCTTTATTTTTGGTCAATTATTAAAAATAATGATATAATATTTTCATACAGTAAATGGAATCGGAAATGCTTAGTAAGGTATTTAGGTATCATTTATTATTGAGAACGGGTATTTTAAAACTAAAGGGGGAGGTTTTATGGCAGATATTCAAAAGCAGTTTGAAGATTTCCATAATAAAATAAAGTTAAAAAGATTTGGCGAAAATGCTACATTAAGAGAAAAACGAGATATTATTATTAATAAGATTAAAAATGGGTTAAAAGATAAGTTTGAAGATGATGAAAATGGTGTTCCTAGTGTTGAATTTATCGATCAAGGCAGTTATGCAGTAGATCTGGGGATAATTCCAGAAGATGGCGACTATGATATTGATGAAGGTGCTATTTTTGACTTATATATCGAAGATTATGAAGACCCTACAGAAATGAAAAAGTGGATTAAAGAAATAATGGATGGTCACACTACAATACCACCTGAAATAAAAAGACCATGTGTAACAATTACTTATTCTATAGATGAAGAACCTGCTTATCATGTGGACTTGCCCGTATATGCAAAATCAAAATATGATGATGATTTATATTTAGCATGGGGCAAAGAAAATTCTAATAACGAAAATAAATATTGGGAGTTTGCAGATCCAATCGGTTTAAATGATTATATCAAGAATAGTTTTTCTGGAGATGATAAAAAGCAATTTAAAAGAATTGTTCGTTATTTAAAAAAATGGAAAGATATTCGTTTTACATCTAATGGGAATTCCCAACCTCCTAGTGTAGGAATTACTATTGCTGCATGCAAATTGTTTAGCCCATATAGTGAATATAATCCATTAACAGATAAAGTGGAGTATGTTGACCTTAAGGCTTTAAAAAATTTTGTGTATAATCTTAAAAATAGTTTTATATGTGAGTGGGATTATAAAAAAGAAGAATATGTATACTCAATCTATCTTCAACTTCCAGTTAAACCTTATAAAGATATATTTGAAAAAATGACTAAAAATCAAATGACCAATTTTTATCATGAATTAGATAAATTATATAATGCACTAGAATCTGCTGAAAATGAACCGGATCCCCATACTGCTTGTAAGTTATTAGTTGAATACTTTGGTGATAAATTTCCAGTACCAGAAGCGAAAGAAAGTAGGTATACTGTCGGTAAGTCGAATGCTCCTTCATCGTTTTCAGCACTAAAGGAATGGTTAAGATAATGAAATATAAATATATGGAACTTTTGTCTGCTAAACAGTATCTTAATGATATTACAGAGAAAGAAGATGGAAAAGGTTATAAAATTAAATTTAGATTAAGAAATGGATATAAAGTTCCTCTAATTATAGTTTTTGATGATTTTTTTCCTGCTCATTTACCAATTGTGCTTATTGATACAGACTGTTTTCATGTACCTAAAAAACCTCACATTTTAAGAAGTGGTTTAATATGCTACTTGGATAAAGAAGGAGTTATTTGGGATACCGATCCAAGTATTTTATTAGACTTAGTTTTTGAACGGGTTGAAGATATATTATTAGCAAATAGTGAGATAGTTGAATTTCATAGAGAATTCAATTACTATTTTTCTACTTTAAATAATTTGAAAACGGCTTTTTCAATATACAATCAGACTGATAGTGTTGAGCAAATAAATGTTTATACTGGGAAAAATGGTACTCCAATATGTTTCTTGGCAGATGATGAGAAATCAAAAAAGATGTTAGAAAGGTTATATGAATTAAAAATAACCAAACTCCCAAATAAGGCACTTTTTATTCCATTTGATAAAACATATAAGGGCAATGTTCCTCAAGGAGATCAATTTTGGAGTGCAGAAGAGATTCAAAACCTAATATTAGAGCATACAATAGAGGAAAAGATTGAGCAATTAAAAACTTATGCAAAGAATAAGAATAATTATTATTATCTATTGGAAATTCCTTTAGTTACAGGGCAAAGAGTAACAATAGGGTTATGGTATAAAAAAATAGAAGGTAGAAGCACTAAGTCTGTACCGATAATAGAATATGATCCATCGCAGGTATTTGAAATATTGCCAATTTTCATTTATAGAGAAGATGATCGTTCTATAATAAAAAGGGGTGGCGGCATTACCACCAATAGTAGAATCTTATTAGTAGGTTGTGGATCAATAGGTAGTGACATACTTTTTCTATTGGCAAGGTCTGGTATTAAAGAATTTACAATAGTAGATTACGATAAATTGTCAATAGAAAATTCATACAGACACTTTCTTGGAATGAATATGGCTATTAAAGAAAAGGCGAAAGTTGATTTGCTTAAGAAAGAAATTGAAACCAGATATCCAAATACGAATGTAGAAGCATTGAATGCTGATATATTAGTTGCCATTAGTAATAAACAAGTCGATTTAGAAGAATTTAGTTTGATAATATTTGCAATCGGTGACCCTAATGTTGAGAGAAAATTAAATGAGTTAGTTCTAGAAACCAATACCCCAGCAATTTTTACATGGGTTGAGGCTTATGGTATAGGTGGACATGCTTTGCTTGTGAATATAACAGAGAAGGGCTGTTATGAGTGTTTAATTAAAGAGGATTTGAGTAATTACGCAGCCTTTGCAGGAAAAAGTGATATACCATATACTATGAACATAAATGGCTGTTCAGGTACATTTACACCCTACGGTGGAGTGGATTCAATGCAGACTGCTTTAATAGCAACACGCCTAGCATTAAGTGTAGTAAGAGGCGAAACAACTGAAAATTGTTTAGTTTCTTGGAAGGGTCAAGCAAAGCAATTTAGGGAGAATGGCTTTAGCACATCTTCAAGATATGAAGAAAGTTTAGATGTCTTAGAAAATGGGACTACAAATTTTATAAGAATGGATTGTAGGGTTTGTGGTAAAAGAGGATTAAAATGATAATAAATATAGGGGACAGAAAAATAAAAATTAATTGTGAAGTATTATCTCATATTTACGATAAACGACAAGTTAATATAAGTGATTATGAAAGTGGCGGGATGTTAATAGGGTCGATTATTAGGGGAACTAAAGACATCATTATAGAGGATTTGACCTTACCTATAAAGGATGATAAATGTTCAAGATTAAATTATGTGCGTAGTCAAAAACACAATGAATTGCTAGAACAGAAATGGATCGACAGCCAATTTACCAAGATGTATTTTGGCGAATGGCATACTCATCCCCAAGAAGATCCTTTTCCTTCACAACGAGATATTAGAAATTGGAAGAATTTAATGAAAAAATCAAATACGGAGACAAACATATTATTATTTATTATAGCAGGAATAGATGTATTTAAAATATGGATTGGTGATAGGGAAAGGATGAAAATATATCAAGTTTTTAGGGGGGATTACAATGGATTTAGAATTGATTTATGCAATTATTAATGTAATTATTGATACAATAAAAAAGGATCCTATTAATGGGATAATTTTGTTAGCAATACTATTGGTAATACTATTTACAGTATCAATACTGTCATATAAAAAGAGTAGATTGTTACAGAGATTAGTTAACTTTATACCTTTTATTCGAAAAGAATATGTTATGGTTGTTAATTTTTCGAAAAAGGAAGGGAAAATTAATGATATTATAAAAGACTATATGGAATACGGGTGCAAGGTATTTAAATTATACACGTTCAGAGATTTTAACAAAGATGGGACAATAACTAAAGAAAAATTAGAAAGAATAGTTAAGAGACAGCAAGAAACGATAAAGAAGGCTAAAAAAATAATGAAAAATGCGAATTCATTAATATATATTGGATTTCCACATGTACCTTTAGGATTTCTAGATGGAGTTAACTTTACAGATATTGATGATCCAATATTATATGAATATCAAGGAATGGACTCAGAATGTTTGGGAAAAGGTTTTTTTGAACTAAAACGCATATATAACACGGAAATTGAAATAGAACAAACACTAAATAACTATGATTCGTTAGATAAAGAAGTTGCCTTAAAAATAGAACAGTCTTTCAAAATAAACGACGATGATATCAAAAAAGTTGTAAATGTTTCTTCAATTGTATCCTTAAGTTCCAGTGAAATTGGTAGATGGAAAATAACTAACTATGCTCAAATAGATAAATACAAGCGTGAATTTGAAAAAATGCTAACTGAGATGAAAGCCAAAGGGGTTGAAAAGATACATTTATTTGCTACCACACCAGTATCATTAAGTTTCAGTTTAGGTAGGGTAATTAATCATTATCATCCTGAAATAATTGTATATAACTATAATAACGGGACTTTTGACTGGGGTATAAACCTACAAAACCGTGAGATTATTGAGCCAATGTCGCAATAGATAAGTTAAATAAGAAATAGGTAGAAGATACAATTTTTTATGTCGTAGTTGTAGATCTATGTTCAGCAAATTATTGTATTTTATAGTGGTGTTGAAAATTAATGAATAAACAAAATTTTTCAAAATGGTATCCAATTCCAAATTTAGTAGGAGTGTGTGATATAGATGCTATAAAAAATATCAATGAGTTAGATATTTTTCTTATTCCAGTTAATCGAAAAAGAGACGATAATCTAAATAAAAAAATCTTAATACATTTTAATAGTTATCAGTCTTATACTTGCATAGATGAAAGTTATAGTGAAGAATTTTGGGTTGATTCTACGCAGAAAGCATGGACTTTCTATAAAAGCAATACATCATGCTATATTGAATTGCTTAAAAAGCATAGCATCCTCTTTAAAGAATGCAGAAAAGAGATAGTTCACTATGTTATAGTAGGAACAAACTCAATTTTTCATGTAATTTCAGATGAAGAACCAGATATATCAGTATTATAGGTTGGAAATTTATATTATTCTTTGTTTTATATATGTTACATATATTTTATATTTTACGGCATATCGTAGAATTATGTTCAACAGCAATAATTTCGGATTAACAATTATTTACCATACAGATAAATATGAATTTGTGAGGTGATCAAAATAAAGGAATTAAAGCCAAACAAAAAAGAAAGAGAAGTATTATCTTTATTTTATAATAGATTCTATGATTTATATGAGGAAATTGTAGATGATGATTTTAATAACAAGAATGCGAAAATAAGATTTTACAAACTAAGAGAATCATTTTCAATATATAAAGAATTATTGAGTTATGAACCGATTAAAGAATATATTAAATGGATGAAAAAAGGTGGTCGGCCTTATTTAGAAGGGATAATAGCAGATGATTTATTTAGTTTTATAAGAAATTTATTATTGCACTTCCCTATTTTTGATACATGGGATGAAGTATATATAAATAAGAACTTAGCCACTTGGAGTAAAGCGGGACAAATAGATAAATTCCTAACTAATAGCATTAAGATAAAAATTGATGGTAGAGGTATATTGAAATATAGAATATGGGAAGAAAAAAAGAAGAAAATGACATACTTTACTATTAATTTCCCAGAGAACTATGATGATAATAACATTTATCTAAGGGACATATTATCTGAAGAAGTTGGAATGAAATTTTGTATGGCATTAATGAAAGAGGTATTAGACACTCAAGTTGAGGATTCAAAAGCACCTGATATAAAGATAATGTCTCAAGTATATATACCAGTAAAAAACAAATAGTGTTTGAATCTGTATAAATTCTAATCTATATTGCAACTATTGTACATAATTTATAATATGCGACCATATTACAAATTAATATAGACTCTAAATAGTGTAGTTATTTATTACATATAAATTGTTCGTAAGCGTCAAATAGCCCCCACCTAGCCAAGATGAGGGCTTTATATTATACTAATCTTTGTTAGTAACCTTGCACTCCTCAGGGATTGAGTTTGACCAAGGTAATAATTCATCTAATT
>JAALLP010000063.1_pt1 | contig 22365 bp, 18 predicted proteins | sample 7245951 | NCBI WGS metagenome assembly JAALLP01 (sample SAMN13049199, study PRJNA578106) | oil field metagenome | isolation source: filtered produced water from oil reservoir B6 | place: USA:offshore Texas | collected 2016
GTTGAATTAGTCAACAATTCATTGAGAAGACATTTTGAGCTTATAAAAACAATGGTTGAAAGGGGAACCTACTTTTTTGACTATGGGAATAGTTTCATGAAGGCGGTTTTTGATGCAGGGGTGAAAGAAATAGCAAAAAATGGGTTGGATGAAAGTGAAGGATTCATATTTCCCTCGTATGTGGAAGATATAATGGGACCGTTAATATTCGACTATGGTTATGGACCTTTCAGGTGGGTATGTTTAAGTGGAAAAAGGGAAGATCTATTGAAAACGGACAAAGCAGCGATGGAATGCATAGATCCCAATAGAAGAGGCCAGGATAGAGACAACTACATATGGATTAGAGATGCAGATAAAAACAACCTTGTTGTAGGTACTCAAGCACGAATTCTTTATCAGGATGCTATGGGAAGGATGAAGATAGCCCTTAAATTCAATGAAATGGTTAGAAAAGGAGAAGTTGGCCCCATTATGCTCGGAAGGGATCATCACGATGCAGGTGGAGCGGACTCTCCTTTTAGAGAAACATCGAATATAAAAGATGGGAGTAATATAATGGCTGATATGGCAACCCATGATTTCGCGGGAAATATAGCAAGAGGAATGAGTTTGGTAACACTGCACAACGGAGGTGGAGTTGGTATCGGTAAGGCCATTAACGGTGGCTTTGGCTTGGTTCTCGATGGAAGCGAAAGGGTGGATGAAATAATAAAGGACGCTATTCCATGGGATGTTATGGTTGGGGTTGCCAGACGATCATGGGCTAGAAATGAAGCTTCTATAGAAACATCCCTAGAGTACAACAAAGAAAACAAAAATACAGACCACATAACTTTACCGTACATTGCTGATGAAAATATGGTAAAAGATTTGGTTGATAAATATTATGAATATCCACCTCAGAAATAGGCAAAAGCAACGATTAACGAAAGGTAAAATAGGTTTTAAATCTTCAAAATAAACAATCTAAGAAGCTGATTCATACACAAGTGTTTTAGGGGAAGAAATACTTTGGGAAGAAGGATCTTGAATCCGTGCATTGACTAGGTAGACTTTTTAGAGCGCAAATATCAATTATTACAGAAACAAAAGGAAATACTTAGGATTTTGCACCGGTTGGAACTTTTGGATTCAAAAGTCTCTTTTTTCAAGTTTAATTTTAAATTAGTTCAAATTCCAAATTCTCCTTATAGAAAAAGATTCGAGAGAAGATAGTTATAAACTTGACAAGAATATTAGAAAAAGATTAATTTGTGGTAGGATTCGGAACTTTGCTGTTGTTTCCCAACCTTGCCCTCGAGGTCATATAACTGCGGATAAAAAGTTCAAGTGTCATACGTCCCTAGCCCAAATTACCTGTAGCAATTTCTTTTAGTCGCAAAACATTATTTCAAATTGGCGAGCCTAATAGGAAGGTGATCAAATGTACTTGGCTGAATTACATGGCAAATTGAGTCCTAAAATTGAAAGAATGGAAGATATTTTGACTTCTAATGTCTTTTCCTTTTTTAAATATTCAACCAGAAAAATTTTTCTTAAAGGATATTTGAATAAATTGGGTTTTGATATTTCTAACCAAGAATCTAATGAAGCGGTATTTATATTTTGGCCTCGTTTTGAAGAAAATACCGAACCGGATTTAGTCCTAATAGTCGGGAATTACTATTTACTGATAGAGGCAAAATATTTTTCAGGTTTCGCCAAGGAAAGTAAAAAGACTAAAGCTCAACTACTACGCGAAATTGATGGTGGAAAATTAGAAGCAAAGAACTATGGTAAGGATTTTTGGTTAATCGCGATTACCGCTGACCATTATTGTAAAAAAGAAAAATTTAAAATAATTTCGAAAGATTTTAAGAATCATTTCAAATGGACTAATTGGCAATCAGTTTCGTCATTTCTCTCTGACATCTTGCAAAGTAAAATACAAATTAAAAACCATGAGCGTTCTTTTGCCTTGGATCTATACAACTTATTAGATAAGAAAAATCTTCGGGATTTTCAAGGTCTCAATAACCTTTATAACAAAGACGTTTTGAAAAACTATACCTTTATTTTCTTTGAAGCCAGAACAGCAAAATTTCGTGGTGATTTCATTGGCTTTATGCATAGCTTATCATTTGACAAAAAAATCAAGCCGCTGAGGAATACAGTTTTTTTAACTGGTCAGAGAAAAATATTTACACCTTTATTGCAATTGGAGAAGCTAAAGTATGTTGAAACACCTATATTTTATAAGGAGGGCACTGATCATGGATAACAAAAAGGAAATTATAGAGCAGACAAATTTGACATTTGATTTCATTCAAAAACTGTATTTTGAAGTCTCCTATTTAATCAAAGAAATAGAAGGGATCTTACATGAAGAAGAGGAGAAATTCACCATTGGAAAGCCTGCTGGTTATGGCATTAGCGCAAGGAGTTCAACAGGATTGGAGTCAACTAGTGTCAATTTATGGCTTTTAAGAAAATTCGCAGTATTTTTTGTTCCAGAAGACAAAACAGAGTTCAAAAGTGGGAAAACCATAACAAGAATAGATGAAAATTTAAAAATCTTATACTTAAGGATTGTACTTACCGATAAAAATATTAATGAACCAGCAGTTTATTCGGGAGTATTGTATAACATTCAGAAGAAACCTCAAGCTAAAGAGATTGAAAAATTCGAAAAGGTAATGGGTTACCTTGAATATAATGATGACAAGATTTTCAAAAATGCAGAGAAAATTGATTATGAAGATACATATTTAAAAATCCAAGGGGAGTTAGTAAAGAATAATTTGTTTGAAATTAATGATAGCGAGACGATTCTCAAGAAAATAATTGAACCATCGCTTGCCTTATTCAGAAAACATTGAAATTGACACGCAGGCATCAGATAACCCAGCCTATATGTTACGGGCTACTTCACTTGCTCTTCGAGACATTCGCCCTCGCTGAATCTTATATATGCTGGGGATATTAATTGACATCACTAGCTTCGGCTTAAAAATTGGAGACATAAAAAATATTGAGCTCCCTCTGGACCTCTTTCAAAAAATGTAGGAAGAAAAAAGAAACGTGAACAAATGATTAAATAATCTGGTATCATATAACAAAACTCAAAATACACCCAGGGAAGGGGGGCAATCTTCCCAAACTAATTATCCTGATACTATTTTAGAATTGAGGTATTTCTTTACAAAAAAATAACGAAAAGAGCAAAAACCAGATTTTAGTACCACTTTTCAAACTTCACATCCATGTAGAATATGGGAGGGATAGATACTTTGAACAAAATTGTTGAATGTGTTCCAAATTTCAGTGAAGGAAGAGATAAAGAAAAGTTAGAACGTATTGTAGATGAAGTAAGAAAACAAGAAGGAGTAAAATTATTAGATTACTCTATGGATAGAGACCACAACAGAAGCGTGGTTACTTTTGTTGGGGAACCAGATCAAGTAATAGAAGCAGCTTTTAACGCTTGTAAAAAAGCGGTTGAGTTAATAGATTTGAGAACCCATAAAGGTGAACATCCAAGAATGGGGGCTACAGATGTCATACCGCTCATTCCAATTAAAAACATATCGATGCAAGAGTGTGTAGAGTACTCTAAAAAATTGGCAAAAAGAATAGGAGGAGAGTTGAATATACCCGTAATATTGTATGAAAAATCAGCCAGCCGACCTGAAAGAAAAGATTTAGCCGTCATAAGAAAAGGTGAGTTCGAAGGGATGTTTGAAAAGTTAAAACAAGAAGAGTTCAAACCAGATTTCGGCCCAGATAAACCACATGAAAGTGCAGGAGTTACCGCTGTGGGGGCCAGGATGCCTTTGATAGCTTTCAACGTAAACCTGAATACCAACAATTTAGGCATTGCAAAAAAGATAGCCAAAGCGGTTAGAGGTAAAAGTGGCGGATTTAAATACTGTAAAGCATTGGGGTTCGAACTTAAAGAAAGAAATATAGTCCAAGTTTCCATGAATATGGTTGATTACACAAAAACACCTTTGTACAGAGTATTTCAAGTGATAGAAAACGAAGCGAACAGGTATGGAGTGAACGTTGTTGGAAGTGAAATAGTCGGGTTGGTACCTTTGAATGCCCTTGTTGATACAGCTGATTACTTTCTAAAATTAGAAGATTTCAGTTATGACCGCGTTTTAGAAAACAGGATTTTTGGTGATTGATATGAGTGAAAAAGCTACTTTAATAATAAAAAATATCTCAAATTTAATAACGATGAAAGGGCCTAATAGACCAAGAAAGAAAGAGGAAATGTCAGAAATTGGCTTAATAAAAAATGGCATCATTGCTGCTTCAAAAGATAAGATTATCTACGTTGGAAACGGAGAGTTGCCAAAAGACATAGAAATAGCTCACGATGCAAAAATTATAAACGCCCAAGGGAAAACCATAACACCAGGTTTAATAGACTCTCACACTCATTTGGTTCATGGTGGCTCAAGGGAATACGAATTATTTAAGAAGTTAGAAGGTAAAAGTTACTTAGATATTTTAAATTCTGGGGGAGGAATACACGACACCGTTGAATCAACAAAAAAAGCGTCTTTTGAAGAATTACTTAAAAAGGCAGAAAAAAGTCTAAATAGAATGTTGTCTTATGGAGTAACAACTGTCGAAGCAAAAAGCGGTTACGGGCTTGATGATTTTGACACAGAATTGAAACAGCTTGAGGTCATAAAAGAACTCAATAGAATCCACCCCGTTGATTTGGTTCCTACATTTTTGGGAGCCCATGCAGTACCTAAAAAGTACCAAGACAACGTCGATAAATTCGTAGATATACTCATAAAAGAAATGATCCCATATGTAGCAGAAAAAAAATTAGCAAAATTTTGTGATGTATTCTGTGAAAAAGGAGTTTTCTCAGTTGATCAATCAAGAAAAATACTCTCTGCTGCAAAAGAACACGGTCTATTCCTCAAAATTCATGCAGACGAAATAGAACCTTTAGGAGGTGCCGAATTAGCTGCTGAGTTAGGCTGTGTTTCTGCAGACCATTTGGTTGGTGCAAGTGATGAAGGCTTAAAAAAAATGGCCCAGAGCAATGTAATAGCCACACTTCTTCCCACAACAACCTTCTTTTTGCAAAGTGAGAAGTATGCAAACGCCAGAAAGATGATTGAACTTGGTATACCAATTGCATTATCGACCGATTATAACCCAGGAAGTTCGCCTACAGAAAATTTACAATTGGTTATGACGTTCGGGGCAATAAAATTACATATGAATCCAAGGGAAATAATTACATCGGTAACTATTAACGCAGCCTGTGCGTTGAAATTAGAAGATAAAATTGGTAGTTTGGAAGTAGGTAAAAAAGCTGATATAGTAATTTTCGATGTTCCAAATATAGAATACTTAATATACCACTTTGGAGTAAACCACACTCAAACTGTTATCAAAAATGGTGAAGTGCATGACATAGCCGCGGTCTCTTGACAAAGCCTATAACGTAGTGTATAATAATTTTGATATATTAGCATAAGTAATTTTTTCGCCGGGGTGGTGGAATTGGTAGACACGTATGGTTGAGGGCCATATGAGTATTTAAACTCGTGCGGGTTCAAGTCCCGCCCCCGGCACCAAAATAAAGGATCGTGTTTTACGATCCTTTTGTTTTTTAAATTAATTTCATTATATTTCCGGACTGATAATCACACTTCTGATGTATATCTACTGGGGGTAAAAGAATAGAAAAGAGCCCTGAAGTTAATTTCCCCTTTTTTATTGAATTATTTATTTCTTTTTCTTTGTTATTAGTACTTTCCTACTTGAATAAAGCCGCGGTATTAATAGGCTATATTTTGTTTCTTCTTCTTTTAAAACTCTTTGAGAAAGATAAATTAAAAGTCTTTTTAATCGGTGTTTTGTTGTTTCCTGCATTGTTATACATTCCCATCAATCTCAATTCAGAAGTAGGTATTTTAGGGAAAATTATAGACAAAAGAGGAAATTATTATACGGTATTTTCCAAAAAAATCTATTATGAAAATCAATGGCAGAAATACAGAAATTATTATAAATTTTACTACGGCGAATTCAGCACCGTTCCCATCACTACGGGCAAAAACGTCTACATATACGGGACAATTGAAAACGATTTTCTTAGAGCTGAATATATGGCTCCCGCTAACAACAATTCGATTATGATGATAAAAGATCTTGCAACCAATAGATTGTCTGAAAACATTCAAAATAACGAGGCACTTGATATATTAACGAGCTCTTTTATGGGTAATATACGGGATAAAGAGGTATTTCAAAAAACGGGAACTTTGCATTTATTTGCCGTTTCAGGTATGCACGTTTACATAATTTACTCGATGATCAGCTTCTTTCTCAACTTTTTTATCTTGAAAAGGAACTTAAGACTCATCTTATACTCTACTATCATCACTTTTTATTTGGTTTTTACAGGATTCACCCCAAGTTCTGTACGGGCTGTATTGCTTTTAATTACCTTGAACTTATTCAGACTTTTCGATGTCCCTGTTAGCTCTTTCAACATCTTAGGATTAATAGGATATCTCAACCTTTTGTTCATTCCCAATAATCTAATGAACGTTAGCTTTCAAATGAGTTATGCAGCAACTTTTATGATTTTATTTACAATGAACCATGTAGAAAATCAATATTTCAGATCTTTATCTGTTCCCATAGCGGCATATGTCGGTATATTTCCTATAGCGTTGATACACTTTGGAGAGATTTCTTTGATCGGACTTTTTATAACGCCTATTCTAACCCCTGCTATTTCATTACTAATCTTATGTAGCGTTTTTTCAATATTATTGCCTTTCAATTTTGTTCATTCTTTCTCAACTTTTTTTGCATTATCAATAAAAAATTTTGTAAATCTTTTTACCTTTTGGGAGCCAATTGAATTTAGTTCTTTATTTATTCCGCTATTCCTATGGAGCTTGGTCTTTTTGCTTTATGTCTGGCTCCTTCAGTCTAAAGAAAAAAGGCCCCTATTTAATAAGGGCCCTTAATTTTGAATTATACTTGTCTACATTGGAGGGTCTTCATCCAAAAGATCTTCGATCTCTGATTGATCAGAAAATTCAATTTTTACAATCCATCCTTTATTTTCCGCGTCTTCGTTTATTATTTCCGGCTGGTCTTCAAGATCTTTGTTGACTTCAACGATTTTCCCACTTAAAGGCACATAGATATCTTCGGCTGATTTCACAGATTCTATGGTGCACAGAACTTCACCTTTTTTCACTTCTTTTCCAACTTCTGGTAATTCAACGTAGGTTACATCACCTAATTCTTCAGCAGCCTTCACAGAAATCCCTACAGTTGCAATATTCCCTTCTATTGTCACATATTCGTGAGTAGTTGCGTATTTCTTCATAATACTTGACTCCTCCTTTTAATTTGTAATTTTTGTTTTCTCTAGAAATTTAAAAAGTAGCGTTAACACCCTTCCCCTGCCTCCCACCCAGGTGATGAGATAATTAATATCCTGCTCTTTTCACCGCTCTAATTACCCCAACGGTTATTAAAACCGCTATTATGATCTCTGGGATACCGTTTGTTAAGCCTATAGCCAAAACTACCCCACCTACGGCTTCCTTTGCTACTCCCATAGCGGTGGCTATCCTGTCCGCAAATAAGAGATACATCATACCTAAAACGCCTGCTGTATTAGTCAAAGTTCCTAAAGCGGCACTTACACCAACAGATACGCTATCTCTCCACTTTGAAACTTTTTCTTTATTACTTGAGAAAAGTTCAAATGCTAACCTGTATGAATAATATGAAACTAAACCAATCAATATTCTTGGTAATACGGAAACTAAAGGATTAACAAAAGCAAAAGACAATATGTTTGGTCTTAAAAGTGCTTGAATTATACTAGACACCCCAAATATCAAACCTATAACCATTCCTGCAACAGGTCCCTCTAATATTGCCCCAATTATAACTGGAATATGCATAGTTGTAGCATTCGCTGGAGGAATGGGAATAAATCCCAACGGAGTAAATCCTAGAACAAAAGAAATACCAGATAACAATGATATAGTAACCAAACGTTTGGTTTTTGATCTCATGTTTTTTCTCCTTCTAATGCGAAAAGTTAGCTACATACATTTAACTATTTCAAATGGCTGTCAAACCAAGTGGTGATTTCTTTTAATCTTCTTATTCGATGTTTTGGTTTTCCACTTCTACTCAACTCATGATTTTCTCCTCTGAACATAACCAGTTTTGATTCCACGCCATTGTATTTGAGCGAAGTGAACATCTGCAATCCTTCAGCCAACCAACAACGGTAATCTTCTTCCGAATGTATAAAAAGAGTCGGAGTTTTAACGTTATCTGCGTATTTCATAGGTGAGTGGAACCATAACTTTTCAAAATCACTCCAGGGGGTGGCTGCTTGTTGATCTTCAACGAAATAGTAACCGATATCGGTAGTGCCAAATTTAGCAATCCAATTTGCTATACTTCTTTGAGAAACGGCAGCTTTGAACCTATCAGTATGGCCAATTATCCAGTTGGTCATGTAACCACCGTAAGAACCCCCTGTTACCCCTATTCTATCTCCGTCTATGAAAGAAAACTTTTCCAATACTTTATCGACAAAGTCCATTATGTCTTCATAGTCTATAGTTCCATACTTTCCTCTGATATCGGCAAACTCATCCCCTCTTCCATCACTTCCTCGGGGATTACAAAACATAACAACATAACCTTCGTTTGCCCAATACTGCATTTCTTGGAAAAAAACCTCTCCACCATAAACAGTTTTTGGACCACCATGAATATCTAAGATCGCAGGGTACTTTTTGTTCTCTTCAAAATTAACAGGTTTCATAACCCATCCTTCTATTTCTATTTCACCTTTACCAAGGAAGGTTATCCTTTCTGGTTTAGATATTGTTTTTTCTTCTATTACCCATTCGTTGAAAGTAGTTAGTTGTTTCTCTTCATTGCCTTCTAATTCGTATAGTTCTTGAAGTTTCACATCTTTCATTCCTACAAAGATAATACGATCTTTAAATACATCAAAACCATCAACGGATCCGCTTTTTGTTGTCAATTTTTCTCTATTGCCCTTCTCATCTATTCTATTTATGAAAGAATTTCCATACTCCGTTGTTTCAAAATAAAGGTAATCATCCTCCACTTTGAATTCGTTGTTAGAGCCGTACCTACAATCAGAACCTACAGAACTCCAAGTACTAAAATCAAAATCAGTTTGAATTTGTTTTACTTCTTTTGTTTGTAAATCCATCAAATAAAACTTGGGGTTTTCGTTGATTCCGTATTCTTTCATGTTGGAACCTAAGAAGATTATTTTCTCCTTGAGAAAGTCTGCATATACGTAATTGAAAGGGTCTTCGTGAGTTAATTTTTCTAAACTTTCTTTCTTTAAGTCGTATAAATAAAGATCAGATCTTATTTCCATTTTATCTTTAAAAGTATTGGAAATAAAAAGCATTAAATCTTTGCCTTTATTCAATTTAAAACCTTCAACGCTTGTCAACTCGTCTGTTATTGGGGTGATTTTCTTGTCTTCTAACGTATAAATGTATAATCTATGCCTTTTCTTGTTGGTAAATCCCCTTCCATTCGACCAGAAAGGTATTTCATCTAAAACCTCGTAATCTTTTTCTTCTTTGAGCTTATCCAATTCTTTTTCTTTTTCTTCCTTTGAAAGGCTCTCCAAATTCTTATATTTCGGGTCGTAAATACCAGTTACAACAAACTTATCTTTAGATATAGGTTCGATATCTGATGCAAAGAACGGGAGTTCAAAATATTTTTGAGCTTCTCCACCTTTGATGTTTATTATATAATAAATTGTAAAAGGTTCGCCTTTTTCCTTTCTTTTTTTATCCTTTTCTTCTCTCACCGTTGAGAAGATGATATTCTCATCGTCCAACCACACATATGAACTTTCTTGATTGAAAGTGGTAAGTTTGTTAATCGTTTTATTTTCAAGATTGTAAAGCCATATGTTTGATAGATACTTGTTTTCATCTACATCCATCTCAGAAACAACAAAAGCTAAGTTTTTACCATCCGGTGAAAATTTAGTGTTCGATATGAATTTGTACTTTGTAAAATCCTCTAAAGCTAACTTCTCCATTATCCTACCTCCTCGCAAATACAATTCAGTGTTTTTAGAAACTATAAAACTTACACATTTTTAAAATCAAAATCTAATTTTCAAATTGATAGATCTTTGGCTGAGATATTTCAACAAAAGGATCGTCCTGAAATATTAAAGCGTTACTTTCCATACTTTCTTGCCTATCAATGCTATCTATAGTTTCTGGGCCATAGGTAAGCTGATACAAAGAATAATTATAAGGTATACCTATTCCTTTCAATCTTTTAATATCTCTCAACCAATCTGGTTCTTCAACTGGAGCATCTGAGGAAATAAAAAGAGGCACTTGTGATCTGTATAAATCATAAAATCTAAAGGCATCTTTTACCCTCTTGCCCAATCTATCTTCAATAAAAACCTTATCGGATTCTATGAATTGAGGTTGTATATCAACAATAAGGTTATGTTTTTCAATCCTTTCTATTTGATTAGTTCTAAGTACTATAGCATGAATTATTCGATGCCTTAATTTAGGATTGACCTTTTCAAAAACTCGTAAAATTTGTTCTATAGCCCCGTCTCCTATAGCATGAGCAGCTAAATGAAGCCCGTTGGCTTCACAAAATTTAACGACCGAAGTTAACTCAGTATCTTCCCATAATTTTTCCCCGTACGTATCGGAATCGTTGTACTTATTAAGCAACAAAGCTGTTCGTGCTCCTAAGGAACCATCCAAATATATTTTAACACATTTGAATTCTTTAAAATATCCTAGTTCATAATATTTTGAAAGCTGACTATAATCCTTAACAGCAACTTTTTCATATACAAAAAAATCATTATCGTGTGCAAATGGCAAGTTATCTTTAGAAATACCATGTAAATCATCTGAATGCACAAAACCATAACCTTTCTTTTTCAAATACTTCTTTGAGGTTTCGTAATTATTTTTCACGTCTGTGAAAGGACCAAAGGTTTTATAAAATTTATCGATCGCACTTTCTTTGATTTTTCCTTCTTCAAAATCCACGTAATTACTTGAATCTGAAAAATCAATACTCTCAAAAACCTTTGAATTAACAACCGCAAAATGTCCGCATCTTCTAACCAGCATGATAGGAATTTCTCTGTTTATCAAATCCAAAAAATCTTTATCAGGATTTGCAAATTCTTCAGTCCAACCTCGTAAAACAATTTTATTTGGTCTTTTACTGACAATTTCTTCTATGATACTCTTAATTTCAGATAGTTTCTTTTTCTCCAAAGTTGGTTGAGACAGCTTTTCCCCCAAACCTAATATATGTAAATGTGAATCAGTTATCAATGGAGTAATGAATATCTGCTTATTATGTTTAGTACTTACAAATTTAAATTTACCATTTCTACCGAGTTTAAACAAAATTCACTATCCTCCTGTTAGGTCACTATTTTCTATCTTACTGGAATATTTTACCATACATCTTTTTTTATTTTTTAAATTAAGTGCAAGTTTCAATTTTTAAGATTTATATGCATAATTGACTATAAAGTTTAATAGTTGACTGAGATCGTAAATAATCGTTTATTATCGAGTTTGTCTTGATTAGTAATTATTGGTATAATTTTTTTGTGTGCATCATGCAAATAATAATTTTGCCATTTTTATTAAGCTTTAAAAAGGTGATTGAATTGGTTCTTAAAAACGAAACTCAATTGAATATATTACGTGAAATATGGCTAAAGAAAAAAACAACTATGTTAGAAATTAGTAATAATCTACGAATAGATAGATCAAACGTATCTAGAAATTTAAAAATTTTAAGAAGCATCGGTTTAGTTTATCATTCTAACAAAACGGAAAAAACTTGTAAACGTGGTAGAAAGACTTTACAATTACAAATCAATTACTCTTTTGCATACAATATAGGTATCGCCGTTACAGAAAATTTTTTGCTTGTTTTATTGATGGATCTCAATTTTAACGTAATTAGAAAAGAAACAATTTTCAAAGAAGTAAATGAAAAAACAATAGTAGATGATTTGATTAATTGCATAGAAATTTTTTCGGATTTTTTAGAACAAGTTCTCTTCATAGCAATATCTTTTCCGGAACCGGTTGATGATGAAAAAGGATTGATCTTATCTTCTGGTATTTTCCCTATAAAAGATATGTATTTGAAAAATATATTGGAGGAGCGAATAAACATTCCAGTCCATTTAGAAAATGACGCAAATGCAGGAGCTATTTATCACTATTATAAGAATAACGGTATTTATAGATTCTTAAATTTCATGTTTTTAAGTTTTTATGTTAACAGAAAAAGTATTAATGGAATTCAAGGGAACGGAATAATTATTAACGGCGAGATTTATAAAGGGGCTCATAGTTTTGCCGGAGAAGCACCTGTAATTATTCCAATTTGGAAACAGAACGAAAAAGATTATATGGATATTTTGAAATTTCAAAAGTATTTAAAAGATGAAAAAAAGTCTTATGTCTTGAAAGATTATATTGATATATATTCGAAAGCAGCTTCAATAATCATTAATTTTTTAGATCCTGAAATTTTTGTATTCGGAGGACATACAGAGATACTTCCAGAATTTTCATTAAAAACTATGGTCAACAAAACGAAAGAAAAAATTATAGATAATGAAAGAAGAAAGATAAAAATCTATATCGATAACGATGGCTTAGAAAGCATAGCAAAAGGTTCTGCCATGTCTTTTATGAATAAAATTATGAACAATTACAACATGGCAAATAAGGTTTTCATTAAGTTGAAAAAACCAACATTTTCTAATTTTTGATTCCTTTTTTACTCCATTTTTATACTTCAAAAGTATTCCAAAGTGGTGGTTTTTCTTAGTGAAAAACCGGTGAAATCAAAAAAGGAGGTAAGTTAGCATGAAAAAGAAAGTATGGCTAATAACGTTGGTTGTTCTGCTGGTCGGCATAGCTTTTTCTCAGGTCTTACCAACAATTCCAAGAAGTGAAACACTCATTGTGGATAACCTACATGGACGTGTTGGTAACCCTGGAAACTTCAACTTATGGATACCAGGATCTCTCGCCGGTCATGGCCCTCAACAGGTTTTGATGGATGCTCTATGGTATGTTGATCCACAAACAGGGGAATGGATAAACGCTTTAGCTGCCCAAGAACCTGTTTATAATGAAGATTTTACACAAATAACCATTAAACTGAGACAGGGACTTTATTGGAGTGATGGTGTTCCTTTCACCGCTGACGATGTAGTATTTACCGTAAAAAACATTGCAAGCCATCCGGGTATGAATTCAAGTGCCCAACTTCAAATGTACGTAAAAGACATTTACAAAACGGATGATTATACTGTAGTTGTAGAACTTAATTCCCCCAATCCTAAGGCTCACAACATTTTTACTTCTTTAGTCTATGGAGCTCTTTTTATTCAGCCAAAACACATATGGGAAGATGTAGAGAATCCATTAACTTTCACTTTTAACCCTCCCGTTTCAATAGGGCCATATGTACTTGATAGTTACGACCCTCAAGGGTACTGGTTCTTATTCAAAAAACGTGAAGATTGGCAAAGAACAAGCGTTGGTCAATTGTATGGAGAACCAAAACCTAACTACGTGCTCTTTATTTACTACGGTACCGATGACAGAAAAGTTGCGGCTCAAGCCCGTCATGAACTGGACATGATTTTCGATTTAACTCCAGAAGCTTTCGAAGTCTTGAGAGATAGAAACGAGTATTCCGTCGTATGGTATGAAGATTTCCCTTGGGCTTGGATGGATGATGTTAACTCAAGAGGAATGTTCCTTAACAACGCTAGATATCCTTTAGATAACAAAGATGTCAGATGGGCGTTAACTTTGGCAATAAACATTGAGGATGTTGTTATTTCGGGATATGCTGGAATAGAGAGAGTATCTGCTCTTCACTCGTGTCCAACCCAGTATTTCACTGAGATTTATTACGAACCTCTAGAACCATGGCTCGAAAACTTCACGTTGGATGATGGGTACAAACCTTACGATACAAACGTTGCCTACAGAATAGCAGAATGGGCTGAAGAATCTTACAATATTGAAGTGGAAGACCCTGAAGCAGTCTGGGGAATAGGCTGGTGGAAATATGATCCTCAAGAGGCCGAAAAGTTACTTTTGGACAACGGGTTTTCAAAAGATAGAAATGGAAGATGGTTGCTACCAGATGGGACTCCATGGAAGATCAGTATAATTGCACCGGCTGATTTTGAGATAGATGCCACAAGATTAGCATTCGCAGTAGCTGATCAATGGAGAAAGTTTGGTGTTCAAGTTAACGTAGAAACTTTAGAAGCAGGCCCATTATGGACAAGACAAGCTCTTGGTGATTACGATGTTGGCTCTTTCTGGGGCGGGATGTTAGCATCCTCAGGTATTCCCGATATTTGGACTTTCATCAATGGTTTTAAATCTGACTTCTATACTCCTCTAGGAACCGCAGTTACAACTCCAAATAATTATAGATGGAAGGTTCCAGATAGTGTAGATCAAATAATTGATGAGATGGGTGCTTCTTACTTTGCAGATCCGAAAGTTATTGAATTGACAAAAGAGTTCTACAAAGTAGCTGTTGAAGAAATGCCTGTAATTCCAATGGTAATAAACAAAAAATTCAATGCCAATGATAACTATTATTGGACAAACTATCCAAATGCAAACAATCCTTATATGGCCAACGTTTCTTGGTGGGCTGAATTTAAGTTCACGTTGCCAAGACTTGAGCCAACTGGAAGAAAGTAGAGAGTACTGTATGAAACAAAAGCCCGCTCAATTGGGCGGGCTTTGCTTTAAATTTTCCAAAAAAGGAGGAACTTAATTTTGAAAGTTTTAAAAACATACATTATTCCTCGATTGATTCAATATTTACTTGTAATATTTATAGGGATAACTATAACTTTTATTATTCCTAGATTAACTCCTATAGATCCAGTACAGTCCGCTATAAACAGATTAACCTCTTATGGTGGAGCTTATATGGAACCTGAAGCAGTTGCAAGTTTGCAAAATACTTTAAAAGAATTGTATGGATTAGAGGGTGGGGTAGTTGAACAGTACTTTGCTTTTTGGAAACATCTCTTTACTTTTGACTTTGGCCCTTCCTTATCCATGTTTCCCACACCTGTTACCGAGATTATTGCCAACTCTTTACCATGGACCTTTTTCTTACTATTTTTCTCTCTAATCATTTCTTGGATCATAGGAAATATTTTAGGCGGATTAGCAGGATATTTTAAAGAAAAAAAATGGTCAAACGTGTTAGCTGTAGTTGCGATGTCTATATATCCAATTCCATATTACGTTATGGCTTTAATTTTAGTTATTTTGTTTGTGTATGTCTTACCAATATTTCCAATGATGGGGGGGTACAGCATAGGGATTCAACCATCTTTTACTTGGACATTTTTTTTGGATATCTTAAGACATAGTATTTTACCTGCAATTTCTTTGATTCTAGTAGGCATAGGTTGGTGGTTTTTAAGTATGAGATCACTCACATCCAACATAGTTGCTGAAGACTTTGTCACTTACGCAGAATTTGCGGGCTTACCCAAAAATAAGTTGTTATACAGTTATGTTATGAGAAATGGTATATTACCACAAATTACTGCTTTAGCTCTTCAAATAGGTGGAATATTCAACGGGGCCATTATAACTGAAGTAGCCTTCTCTTATCCCGGGGTCGGCTCTTTGTTACAAAAATCAATCACGAACGGCGATTTCAATTTAATGATGGGGATATCTGTCCTCTCCATAATAGCCATAGCAACTGCATCTTTGATAATAGATTTAATATACCCATTATTTGATCCAAGAATAAGGTATAGATGAGGTGATTATATGTTTGTAATACTAAAAGATCTCCTGAAAAGAGATAAAAAATTTCTGTTTGGGTTCACCGTAATATGTATCTTGGTTTTCTTAGCTATTTTATCGACATTTTCACCATACGATCCAAGGTCATGGAATGTTGTACCAAAAGATAAACCCCCTAGTTTACAACACCTTTTAGGAACAAATTCTATGGGGCAAGATATCTTTTGGAATACCACACACGCCTTAAAAAATTCATTCATTTTAGGGTTAACGGCGGCTTGCATTTCAACTATAATAGGCACCATAGTTGGACTAATAGCTGGTTACAGAGGAGGTATTTTAGATCGAGTTCTAATGTCCATAAACGACAGTTTCATTGTTTTACCTTCTTTACCAATACTCGTATTCCTTTCTTTTTCTTTAAGAGAAAAAATGACTATCTTTGTTATGGGGGCGATACTTTCAATATTCTCCTGGCCATGGGGAGGAAAACAAGTTAGGGCCCAAGTCCTAAGTTTAAGAGAAAGAGAGTTCACATACACTTCTGTATTTTCAGGGATGAACATGTGGAAGGTAGTTTTCAAAGAACATCTTCCTTTCGTGATACCTTGGGTGATAGCTAATTTTATTAACACAATTCTTTGGGCTTTAGGAATGGAGATAACTTTATCGGTGCTTGGACTTACTAGTCTAGAAACACCTACTATAGGTACAACTATCCATTGGGCAATGCAATACCAAGCAATTTTCAGAGGAATCTGGTGGTGGATGTTAACACCAATAATTTTATCTATTATATTTTTTGTGGCATTATACATGCTTTCAGTGAGTATAAGCGAATTTTTGGATCCACGAACCAGATTGCAAAGAATAAAAATGGGAGGTTAATATAGATGTCTTTACTCGAAATAAAAGGCCTATCTGCTTATTATATTACCCATGTATTTGGTGTGAAAAGGGATGTAAAAGCGGTAGATAATCTCACCTTTTCTATTGAAGAAAATGAGATCATGGGTTTAGCCGGTGAATCAGGTTGCGGAAAAAGCACCTTGCTAAAAGTTCTTTTATCTATGGTCAAACCTCCTTTGAAAGTACTAAAAGGAGAAGTAAACTACTCATATGATAGTAAGAATTTCAATCTATTAACCTTAGATGAAGATAGACTAAGAAAGGTACGTTGGGAAGACATATCGTATATTCCTCAAGGTTCTATGAGCACGTTTAACCCTGTGAGAAAAATACGAAAAACCTTCGAAGATGTTATAAAAACACATAAAAAAAACGCTGATAAAGAAGTGTATGAAAAACTTATGGAAGAGCATTTAAAATATTTAGGACTTCCTTTGGAGGTTTTAGATTCCTATCCCCACCAACTTTCAGGAGGTATGAGACAAAGAACAACTATCGCACTTGCAACTATACTAGAACCGAAAGTTATATTCGCTGATGAACCTACAACCGCTTTGGATGTCGTAGTCCAAAGGGGGGTAATACAGATGCTTAAACAGCTTCATAGAGAACAGAGAAATACAATGGTAATGGTTACACATGATATGGCAGTACACGCTAATGTTGCTGATAGGGTTGCTGTAATGTATGCTGGAAAGATAGTAGAAATTTCCAAAAAAGAAAAATTGTTTACAAACCCAAGTCACCCTTATTCTAAATTTCTCATAAACTCTCTTCCGAAGATAGGAGATAGAAGGCAAAGGACAAGTGCACCTGGTAATCCTCCATCTTTGGCGAATCCTCCCGAAGGATGCAGGTTTCATCCAAGATGTCCTTATGCCAAAGATATTTGTAAAAAACACGTACCTAAACTAATAGAAGATGAAAAAGGACATTATGTTGCATGTTTCTTATTCTCAGATGAAGAAGAGGAAGGTGAGAACGTTGTCCAGCAAACTACTCGAGGTTAAAGATTTGGAGAAAATATTCCATTTAGGTGGAAGATTCTTTGGAACTAAATTAAAAGCTGTAAATAGGGTAAATTTTGATTTAGATTCAGAAAAACCTGAAATTCTAACTTTTGCCGGAGAGACAGGAAGTGGAAAAACTACTGTAGCTAGAATGATCCTGGGGCTTGAGACTCCTACTTCTGGGGAAGTTATATACAAAGGAAGGAACGTCACACACATCAAAAAAAGAAAAGAACTTTTGGAATATATGAAAGATGTACAACCCATCTTTCAAAATCCTTTTGAAACATTTAATCCGCTAAAAAAAGTGGATTCGTATCTATTTGAAATGGCTGAAAATTATAAAATAGCAAAAACAAAAGAGGAAAAACAAAAAGCCGTAGAAGAATCTCTCAATTCGGTAGGGCTGACACTAAAAGAAATTAGAGGAAGGTATCCCAACGAATTATCTGGTGGGCAGTTGCAGAGGGTTTCTGTTGCCAGAGCTCTTGTAACAAGGCCTTCACTTCTAATAGCCGATGAACCTGTTTCAATGGTTGATGCTTCTTTGAGAATGTCGATAGTGAATTTGTTTGCTGAGTTGAAAACAAAGTATAACGTATCCGTTTTATATATAACTCATGATCTTGCAACCGCTTATTATATAAGTGACAGAATAGCCATAATGCTAAGAGGGGACGTTGTGGAATTTGGAAACATAGATAAAGTTATGCTATCTCCTCTCCATCCTTACACCCAAATACTTATAGAATCTGTACCCCAGCCAGATCCAGAGGGAACATGGAAAGAAGATATAAAATTATCCTCCTTAGAAGTCAAAGAATTTTCAAGATTAGGTTGTAAATTCTATGAAAGATGCCCATTTGCTATGAAAATTTGTAAAGATGTGGAACCACCATATGTTTTTACAAACGGGAGAGAAGTGAAATGTCATCTTTACTCTGAAGAAATTAAGAATACTGAAAAGTCTGAAGAAATTGTAAACTAAGTAAAATGTAGAAATTGCAGGGTAAAAGAAAAAATGAAGGCGTTCAATTTCGACGCCTTTATTTTTTATATCTCGCTATGAACATGAATTTTCTAAGTTAAAATTGATGAAGAAATATCACTTCACTTTGATAAAATAGCCAAATATCCTAAATTAGCGAAACGGTATTTAATTTCTTCGAACCTCATTTCGTTAATTATAATATTTGATATTAACCTTTGAAAAGGTAGCCAGGTAATATGATCAATGGGGACCGTCACCTTTCTAGGTCTTCCTAAGTTTTCCCATAGAACCTTTCTTGTGTTTTTTGGTAAGGTTTTATCAAGAGTTGCTTCTAAGAATGTCACCTTTTCTCTATTTAAAAATTTGGCATAAGCTGCAGGATCAACCTTCATCAATGGATGTATATTTGAATGTAAAAACTCTTGTATGCTTTTAAATTCTCCTATATTTCTTAAATCTTCTTGAAAGGTTTTTATTAGCCTTTCTCTATCGCTTAAATAAACTATGTCGTCTTTCTTTTTAAGTAATTCCCTTCTTGTAAATTCCAATGTAGGCGATTCCCATACAAGTTCAGCCATGTTTCCACCACTGGCTATAATGAAATTATGCTTAATCTCAGAATTTAAAGAGTTAACGATAACAGATACCATACCCCCAAGGCAGTATCCTATCATGAAGTTTCGCTCATGCCAAAGTTCGTTTGCCTTCAAAAAATCTATGATACTTAATACATCAACAACCGCATGTTCCCATGTGTTCAAGGTTGTATAAATATCGGCAGAAAAATAATTTTTGCCACTCATCGATCCATTAGATGTTCTAGTATAATTGTCTGGTAATATTGGCACTACAGCCCTTATACCTAATTTGGAAAAATATCGCCCCATTTTTAAGATATAGGTAATATTTTTGGTTCCTAAACCATGAAGTATCAAAACGACACCTAAAGTTTTCCTTTTAGGCTCAAAAAGAAAGATTTCATTAGTTTCTGTACCTTTTTTATTATATTTGTATAAGGAATTAAATTTTATTAATGATTCTCTATAATTTCTGCCTTTATTTATGAAGGCCTGAGTAAATTCAATATTTTGTTTTGCATAACTAAAATCTATTTTAAAATCCCTTTGTGTCGTATGTTTCCCTCCTCCTTCTTTTAGATTTTTACTTCTATACAGCTATTTTCTCTAATTTATCATCAGTTTCAGTATTTTGACAGACTTTTCTAATGAAACTCACCGTTTTTTCAACAAACTTCTGGGTTAAAACATCTTTTAATTCTAATTCAAAAGAATGCTTCCCTTTTGGATGAATTAATAAGGTAGAAGGTACCCCACATTCTTTTATCTTCTGGTTTAACTTTATAGAAGTTGTTACCGGGACGGTAGCGTCTTTTTCCCCATGTACTAACAGTGTTGGAACCATTCTTTCAGATATATAATTTATAGGTGAATATAACTTATATTCTTCAAATTTTGTTTTAGGCGTTCCTTTCATTGTAGTTGTAACTGCAAATTGTGCAAAAAGTGAATCAATTTGCTTACTCCAGAGATCTAAAAGATCCGATGGAGCGTACCAAGCCACAACTCCCTTTATTCCCTTCATCTTTTCAAAATGATTGTAGTAAGAATTATATGCTGCATAATAAAGTGACAAAGTACCGCCTGCGGACGTGCCCATCAACACGATATTTTCTTTGTCTAAATTCAGCTCTTCACTATGATCTTTTATATAATTTAAGGCATCGTTGTAATCCTCTATCAATTCTTCATATTTGTTGAAATAACCATACCTGTAATCTATCGCAACAACGGCGAATCCTCTACTCGCTAAAAATTTGGCCCATGCGGTAACGCTTGATAACTTCCTACTTCCTGTTATCCAACCTCCGCCATGAGCAAAAAAACTACGGGAAATTTGCTTTTTACCTTAGAAGGATAGTATATATCAAATTTCAAAGGTATCTTGTCTTTTTTATACTCTACAGTAATTGCATCAGTATAGGAACCTTTCTTAACTTCCAACGGAAGATTCCCAAACACAGATTTCTTAATTGTTTTTACGTTTAACAGAATTATTAGAAAAAAAGTTATTAAAGCATTCCAGAAAAAAAGAAAAAACAACAGAATTATTCCAAAAATCTTAAAGATTTTTTTATACTCACCTTTGTTAGAAACTTCTTTCTTCACCTTTTCGTTAATTATTCAAATCACTCCAATAGAGTTTTATTGTTCGTTCATATTGATCTTTTCTCTGTTTATAACAAAAATATCAGACTCAGAATAATAATTTGTAAAAAAAACATATTTTTTGTCCGGTGTATATGTTGGATAGAAACAGTCATTTGTTAACATACCTGATAAATTAATCTTTTCTCCTTCATTGTATTCATATATACTAAAATAGCTTCCATTAAACTCAGAGAATACAAGAAGCTCCGAACCATTTGACCAATTATCGGTTTGATTATTTGGTTGTGATATTAACGGTGAGATATTATTTTCCTCGTCAACAAAATAAACATTCATATTCGCCGTTTGATGGTCCACACCATAAAAACTGATTTTGTTACCATCCCATTTAGCGGGCCTAAATTTCATAAGATCCTTTGATTCTGTTATTTTCTCAAGTTCATCGTAGTATAAATCGTAGACCCAAACTTCCGTCCACTGGCCACCATCTTCATCCATAGTGAATAGAACCAAGGTGTTGTCATAAAAATATGGTGAATAAGCATTCTTCTCGGGTGGACTTATCTTTTGAATCTGCTGAGTTTGTAAATTATACAATACAACATCCCATTTACCAAACAATGTCGTTTGGAAAGCTAAATACTCATTGTTTGGAGAAACATCTGGAAAATATTCAGCAGAATACTCCAATGGGATCTTCTCTTCTGTACCTTCTTCAAAGTCAAAAATATAAATTTCCCTGTTCCCTATATATCTATCGCTTACAAGATATAATTTGTTATTTTGAAAAACAGGGTATTCATCTACCCCTTTCCAAAAAGTGATCTGTAAAACGTCCCAATTTTCTCCATACAAAAATCTTTGAAAAGACAATGTTTCCAGAGCTTTTACGGCAAACTTATCTACCCAATCAGCAGTTTCACCAGATTCTTCTGAGTAGGAAAAACCCCCACCATCAAAGTATCCAAAAGCAATTGTAATATTTTCCTTAGTATTTGTAAATATGTTCATTGTCACGTCATATTCACTAATATTTATTGAGTTAGACATCGCATCTTTTATGTTTATATTATACATATAACTTCCAATACTTTTTATTTTTTCTGCAACTTGCTTTGTAATCCATGTATTATCGTTTAAATTTATAATCATATTATCTTTTGATAGATTTGCAGAAAAAGAGCCCAACGTAATGAAAACAAATGCAGAGACCAAAAGTATTTTTTTTATCATATCTTTTCTCACCTTATAAATTTTCTGCAATTTTCCTGAAATGATAACCGTAAATTGAAAGAGAAATCATCTTTGGCAAGGCTTTAGGTTTTTTAAATAAGCTCCAAAAAAGCATTCTCCAA
>JAALLP010000064.1_pt1 | contig 22328 bp, 35 predicted proteins | sample 7245951 | NCBI WGS metagenome assembly JAALLP01 (sample SAMN13049199, study PRJNA578106) | oil field metagenome | isolation source: filtered produced water from oil reservoir B6 | place: USA:offshore Texas | collected 2016
TTGCCGCCGTAGAGAATAGGCTCATGCTTCCACTTGTAATTTGCAAAGCCGAAAGAGGCAACGTTTTTCACCCAAATAATCTGCGCCCGGACTTCGATGTTCGCTCTGTTCAGGGCTTTCTCAAAGTTAATGTGCTCGCGTGAGGCATAGCAAACATAGAATGCAGCCCGGTCACTTGTAATCAGTGCATAATTGGCAAACGACAGCTCCAGCAGCTGCCGGAATTCATCCGGAGAGAGCTTGTCGTTCTTGATACTGTTTCCCTTGCTGTCCTTGTAAGCCACGTTATAGGGCGGGTCCGTAAATACCATATCGGCAACCGCCCCCCCCCATTAGGGTTTTGACGTCCTCGTAGGACGTAGCGTCTCCACACATTAACCGGTGCCGTCCCAGGCTGTAGAGGGTACCTCTTTTAGTCATGGGTACCTCGATAGCCTCGGCAGCTTCTTCTGCGTCAAAGTTCTCCGGGTCCGGTTTCTCTTCCAAGTGGAACTGGGTCATTAAATCCTCGACCTCAGCCTCGGAAAATCCGGTTAATTCGATATCGAAATCACCGGTATCCAGCTCCAGGAGCAAATCCTTTAATTTCTCGTTATCCCAATCACCCGAAATTTTATTTAATGCGATGTTCAGGGCGCGTTCTTTTTTATCGTCCAAGTCTACAATAGAAACCTCAACGGTCTTAGCTCCCTGGTGCAGCAGTATCTTAAACCGCTGGTGCCCGCCTACAAGATGACCGGTACGTTCATTCCAGACCAAAGGTTCCACGTAACCGAATTCCTCAATGGACCGCTTCAGCTTTTCATACTCCGGGTCGCCAGGCTTTAGGTCCTTCCTGGGATTGTAGGGAGCCGGGTTTATCTTCTCAACCGGAATGCTCTTGATTTGCACCACTGAACACCTCCTCTCGGGTGGAATATTTTTCCCCTTCACCATTATGTGTCTGCTGTATGGCACGGCATTCTTTTATCTTGACTTTTGCCCGGTCAACATAGCTCTGGGCGGTGCTTCTGGACACCCCGAGCATTTCTGCAGCTTCGCCGTAAGATAAACCCTCGCCAACAACCATCATAAACGCCTCCTTTTCCTGGGAGCTCAAAATACCTAGTGCGGAAAGCACCTGCTGTCGGGCCTTTTCTGATGGCAGTAGGGGAGCCGGGTGCGATTGAGTAAACCAAACCAGCACCTTCTGAGGATCCACCGGGATAGTCTTTTTATATGGACCGGTGCTCTCCACCGGCGGAAATCCCGTCACCATATACTCAATGGACCACTGAAGGTCATTCTCCATCGCTCGCAAAAGCGAGGCATCGCCCTTATTTCCTTCTTTTTGCGCCTTCCTTAGGGCCTTTCTAACATCGGCCAGGGAAGCGCAGTATTCATTTAACAGCCCCTGCATGTCTTTCCGCAATAAAAACACCCCCACTAATACAAAAAGACCGACACCACCGGCGTACTACCCGGCAGTATCGGCCTCCAGCTTTTCTGGTCAGCCTTTCCTGACAGCTTTTATTTTTTCTTTCTCTGGCTTCCAGCCGTCTTGTATTTCCACCCGGACCAGCTTCCCGTCCTGGATAACGAATGACACCCTCCCATAGTCAATGTCATCCATCTTTCCCGGCCTCTTGCTGGCCTCGGCAATGATTTGCTCGCTCACAGTCATAAACTCACTCTCCCCAGTCAGTAATAATTATTTCAGTCCTTGGATTTTGACGGTCAACCCGGAACTCCGGCTGCGGGAGCTTTAACACTCCGGCATTGTCGTCTGCAATTATTTCAGCCTTTCGCAGTCCGTCTAGTATGAATTTTCCTGCATAATTGTCCGGGTCTCTGCGCCGCTTATCCTTGAAGTAGTAAACCAGCTGCACCCTGGCCTTTTGCACCTGCGGCAGCTTCATAGCCATAGCCAGGAGCCGAAGGTTATTAGTCATTTCCTCAACATTCCGGTGCCTTACCCGCCAGTGCTGCCTGGACCATACATTCAGGCTAGGCGGGAGCTTCGGAACACAAATCCAAATCGAAAGGGGAGGGCCATGTTCCGCTTTAGCGTCCCAAATTGCACTCATTCTATCCCTCCTCTATGCAACTAAACCACGTCACTGGAAACGCAGATAATATACGGCGGCTTCTCTTTGCGGTATTGCATAGCTTCAGCTAATGTAATTGCTACGCCAATATACCCACCGCACCAATCCTTTCTTGGGTATTTCTCTTCATCGTGATATTTGGCCGGTAATTCGTCTACCGGGAACAGCATGGTCTTTTTGCCGGGGTCAACCTCGTAAACACTCTCCTTAATTTCATCGTCATAGCCCAATTCTTGAGACATATAAAAGTCAATAGCCTCCTGCTTATTCCTCGCCACCACGGTGTAGTAATCATCGCTAAAAACCTTTAGGCTTTGGCTGCTACCCGCCACCTTAACCAGCTTGCCACATCCGTGCTCGAGGTCAGGAATAAACATATAACCAGGTTGCGGTTTCCGAAACTCGTCCAGCCTTACATCATCTTGCCAGTTTACGTGGTCCATAAAGCCAACGCAGCTATCGCACGCCACACTAAACGGTGACGGAACCCATGCCTGATTAGGGTTATTCCTTGGACCTTCTACGCCTCGGGCAAGCTGCGCTCTTATTTCTTTGCCGCACCGCTCACACTTGTAAGAGAAAAATGCCCAAACCTGATACTCTTCAGGATTATTTATAACCTGCCTTTCAATTGGCTTCTGTTGTTCCAACACGTTTTATCTCCCCCTTAATTAAAATCTCTAAACAACCGCCTATGCCACTTAACCTCTCCGGTCTGAATATTCACCTCCAGAATGGGCGGGTTAAACTGGTCCTTAGTTTCCTGCAGCACCTTGCGCTGCTCGTTTACGCCTTTCTGGATACTGCCCCCGCCCGGTGTTGCGGCGGGACTTTTCTTTTTTCCTCTCGGCATTTTGCACCACCTCCGCCCAAATCACTAAGCGGCCCACGTTATAGTCGTCCCTGGCTTGTCCTCTGCGCGGGTACCCGACAACAACCTTCGTGTTTTTCAGCTCCTCACGTTCTGCAGCTCGCCGCTTGCGCTCCTCCTTGGCCGTTTTCCCTGGCCTTTTATGCTGGGCCGCCATGGTTATCACCCTCCCGAGCAGCCACCATGAGAGCAGTAGTAACCAGTCCAACAATTCCTCCAGCCCAAAAAGCTATTAACACCACCCACCAGGCAACCATTAGAGCTCACCACGCTTAATAATCGCATTCAGAGCTTCGTCCAGGGTGTCCATTAGGAACAGGGCGTGGTACTGTAGGAAATAGCTGCACCGGTTAGCCGTTCCCCAGCAGATAATGGGCTTCCCGTACTCCCAGGCTTTTCTCAATTCGATGGCCGTCCCTATGTAAGCATGACCTGGAGTGTTCATCTCGCAAAGAATGATATCAGCACGCTCAACGTTTGCCAGGTCAGTCTCCACAATGTCGTTAGGGTCATAGGTGGCCGACAAGTCCTTTCCGGCGGTTGGATCTATAACCTCAAAGCCATTTTTAGTCAAACAATCCGCCGCTTGGCTCCGCCAGCTCTTTACTTTTTCTTCTGGTTGGCCGTCTATTGCTCCGGCCAGGTACACTTTTGTCGCCCTCATCGCCTCCCTTTGGTAAAATCTCACCGTTACAAATCGTCCAATCCTCCCGCAAATGTATACCGTCAGTACACCCTTTGCATTCCTCACCCTTAGGGCTTGCCCTTTGAGAAATGCCCGGCGGCTTGTCGTTAGCACTTAACCGACCATCAATAACAAATCCGCAAGGAAATCTAAGCATTGGTCTGGTTCTCGCTTAACCGGTCGTCACCGGGGCCAAGATAAGGACCACGGTCAGAGCCGGTAGTTAGAACCTCCAGCATGCGCCGAAGCATTGTGGCGTCTCTGATGGTTTCCTCGTAGATTGGCAGCCCTTTCTTGTATTTTTGGAACACCAGGTCGCTTTCGATAGTTTCAACATGCCGGGCTATCCAGTTCAAAGTACCTTCCTGCCGGATTTGACGGAGGAAAAGGTGAGTATCCTCGTCATGGCCATATGCGTCCAGTATTATCTGCCACAGTTGGCCTTCCAGGCCGTTTTGTAAAGCAATCATGGTTTAATTCCTCCCTTGCCAGCGGCGGTCAGGGCCGCCAAGATAGTGTAATTCACAGAAACCGGCCAGCCTGCTGGCAATAGCAGGGCCAAAGTTATGCTCTCCGAACTTTTTCTCCAGCTCCCCGATGTTGAAGTTCGAGGAAATAATCATGGGCTTATTAGCACGCACCCTGTAGTCAATTAAGTAATAAAACCTTTCCGGTGCCCAATCCGAGCGGGCGTTTTCCTTGCCGATATCGTCAAGCATCAGCACCGGTACCTGGGTGTACTTTCGCAGCACCCGGCTCTCACTATCCCTGGAGCCATCGTCATAGGCCGCTTTTAGCTCCATGAGGAAGTCAACGGTCCTGGCATATAAACACCGGACACCCATGCGGCACAACCGGTGGGCCAGGGCATGCAGGGCGTAGGATTTACCGGTACCATTACCCTGGGGATTGTTTGAGTCTTTCTTGGCCGCGATGTAGATACCACCGCCGTGCTCCGGGTTCCATTTCTGCAGCATGTTGTAAAGACTGCGATTGTAGCCATCGATAATGGCGTTTTCAAAGGTGTGCTGCAGTTCAATCCCAATCAGGCCGCATTTCTTAATTAGCTCCTGGTACTGAACCTCGGCGTAGCAGCTGCCAACGTCATAGATAAACTTGTGCGGCTCCGGTTCAAAGACACTTTTTATGCGGTTCCCACTTTGACAGTCCTTGCAGGACTTGTACGGGTCATCACTCCAGGGGCAATCACGTGGGTGCTGAATTACTTTCTTTGTTGCCGGGGCCTGCTCTATAATCTTTTGTCGCCGCTGCGCCTCTGCCTGAATGTGAGCCAGGCGTTCCGACAGATTGTCCGGTTCCCGCGTCCTTTCCGAGGCTTGCGAACCGGTCTGGCGTTGTAGAATGCTGTTCAGGCTTTCCATTAGGCTTGTCCTCCTTTCGGTTAACAGGAGTGTCAAACTTATTTACCCACTCCTCGGTTTTTTCAGTGTTGCGGAATACATACTCAATAGTGGCAAAGAACTTACCACGGTCATTGTCACCTAAAATCCACGGGTCACGTGCTAGATTGTCAATGGCCTTCTTTAGCTGCTGGACACTAAACTCCTTAAGCCGGGTCCTAATCTTCTGCTTGCGCTTTTGGGTGAGCTTAACAGGCTTAATAAGCTGGCAATAGTATTCAAAGACTTCCTCGATTGCCTGCTGCTCGGCTTTGGCTTTCAATTTGGCATCAGTGGGAGGGGAAGTAGGCTCATTTTCCCCCAGGGGGGATATAGGGGGGTTATTATTATCTCTTTCTTTATCTATATCTTTATCTATATCTTTATCTATATCTAGGGCGTTTTTTTCGTGTTTCGTAGGCGTTACATTCGCGTTACACGTTTCATCAGTAACGCCCTCCTTGGCTGCAGCAGCCTCTTGACAACCTTTCTGCTGCTCGGCTTTGGCTTTTTTCTTTTCACGATGACGGCGCACTCTTTCAGCAACCGCTTCTGGCCTATCCGATGGTTTGTCATACTGCCGGTCGTCAAAATTGATTAACTCAATGGTCTCATCATCGTTGATATTAACCATGCGGAGTTTAATAAACTTATCCAGGGCAGCCTGCAGCTTCTCCTGGTCAGTAAACATGACGCGGGCAAGGGCATCGAGAGGATAGGGAATACCTTCATCAATACACACCACGCCGCGCACCCTAGACTCTGCAGCCAAGCAGAGAATGTTAATCCATATTCGAAATTCAGTATCGTCCAAAGCCTGCATTTTTGGATCCGTTCTTATTTCTGTGTAAAGCTTTAGCCAAGGCATCTTACTCATCAATACTCCCCCTTGCCAATACAGGATACATTTACCAAACTAAAGAGCTAAAAAAAATTATGCTTCTTATTCTCCACTTCCCACTGAAAAGCACTGGCCATAACCACCTGGAGGGTAGCTTGGCCGCACCGGCAGCTTATGTCCACGCTTTCCCTGTTAATGCTCACCGTCTCCGTTACCGTAAGCCCGCACTGCGGGCATTTAGCCTTTACTTTCACAGAACCTTTGTCTGCAGGCAACCACTTTACCAATCCCCTCACCCCTTTTGCGTTTTGCCCTCCGGACCGCCTCGTTAAGTCTGAGCTCAGCAGCAGTGATTTCATGGCAGGCCGCATCTATTAACGCGGGTTCATCGGCCATGTCCAGCTTGTTCTGAGCCACTTCCAAGGCGTCCAGGGCTTCCATTACCTCCGGTTCCAATCTCCCGTTTAAGCGTTCCTCCTCGTCCCAATCGTCTGTAATACGGATTGGGAAATTCAGCTCCGCACTCATCGCAACTCACCGTCCTTTCACCCGGCCTGGGATTAGCACTATAGCGGCTAACACCGCAGGAAGGGCATGTCCATTTAACCACTAAAATCACCACTCATAGCTGGGAACTCTTGCACCTTGTCCGGCCAATTAAGATTATCTTTCAGAAACACCGGCACGTTTCGCTCCCGAGTTTTGTCCAGTATAGCCTGCACCCAATCAGGGTTTGGTGGCTTTGCGCCAGGGCCGGTTTGAGCTCCAATGATTACCCAGTCTGCTCCAGGCGGTAGGCCATTGGCACTGATAAGCCGCGCGACCTCACCGGAGAGGGGCTCAATACTCAAAAACCTAACTGGAGCCAATATATGGTCAAGGCGACAATTGGCCCAGGTCCAGCTTTGAAAATCCGTTACTGATAGGCCAGCCCAGCAGTTCCGAGGAAAGTCAATCCGTTCCTGTTTATAGGGCCAGGCCCCGAGCTCCACACCGCTGTATTCCAGGTACCGCTGCGGGTTCTTGGTCAAGAATAAGAATGTATGGTGGCTGCATTCGTCTGCGATTTTTAGAACTTCCCAAATCCACTTTGCCGGTACCCAATCACCAAAGAGGTCTCCCATGCTGACGGTAAAAATCTTAGATGGTTTCTGGACCTGTCCCGGTTCATTTAGCCTCTCCGGCAAAAAGCGAGGGTTAAACCGGCGGCCTTTATCCCACCGACCATATTCTCCTAAGCCTCTCTCGGCAAACCGCCTGGCGTAGCAGTAGCTACAGCCGTGCTTACACCCAACAACCGGGTTCCAGGTGTAGTCACACCATTCAATCTTTGTCCTGTTCATATATCCACGCCTCGCTCCCGGAGCTCTCGCTTCCAAAATTCCTTCATCTCATCGGTGCAGTGAGCCATGGCATCTTCCCATGTTGGCCACCGGCCATGGTCATTATAGAACTTATACTGATAAAAAAGGCTTTGCTGGTTGTGCGGCAGCTCCGGTGCGTGTTCTGTGGCGCATTCCTGGCATTTCCCTGGTGGGGGAGGCATTAGGCTCCAACCGCCCAGGTGTTTACCTTCTATCAATCCACTCATGCGATATAAACCTCCTTGCCGGTTAATCCTTGAATTTCTCTTCTGAACCGTTCCTCATCGCTATTGTCGTTACTTAAGTGCAGGAGCCAAATCTGCCGGACCTTGCTCAGGTCATTGGCCCGGAGAAACTCCTTCACGTGTTCTAAACTAAAGTGCGACCGCCAGATTCTTTTCTCCATAGCAGCCGGTACCAGGCCACTATCAACGTTCCTCTGCAAAATATCAGCAGCATAGTTACACTCAAGCATTAAATGGGTTAGTCCCTTGAACCGGTACCGGATATAATAGGTGTCTGTGGCAAACAGCAGCTTGTCTCCGGTTTGGTTAGCCAGCAGAAAGCCCAGGGGCTCCTCGGCGTCATGTTCGGTTTCGATAGGCAGCACCGTCCAAGTTCCGATATTAAACTGCTGCCTGGCCTGGATTTCAAAAATCCGGTGATTGATATCCCCCAGGCCAAGGGCCCTATAGGTGCCAGGCGACATGAACACGTCTATGCCAGCCTTACAAAGGTCAGCTACCGCCTTGCTGTGGTCTTTATGTTCATGGGAAACCAGGCACGCCGCAATTTCCGAGGTCCTAAAGTTTAAGCCGCGTCTTATTTCCTTAAACGAAATCCCGCATTCCAGGAGCAGGGAAGTGCTGCCGTCGGTCACAAAGTAGCAGTTCCCCGTACTCCCGGACGCGAGCACACGAATGTCAATCATTAGAAATCAGGGCCTTGTTGCCCGCCAAACAATCCCTGCTGCGAATTGTCCTCCGGCTGCTTATCGTTTTTAGGCGGCTCTTGTTGTTCCGGCTTCGGAGTTTCCTGGTTGTTCTCGATGTCAACAAACTCCTTGTTGGCCTTTTCCTTAATCTCGGTTTCAACGGTTATGACCTCGGCGTCCTCGATGTCGATGATTTCATCTTCCGTATAGATACCCATGGCGAGCTCCGGAGCGTAGGCTCTTATAAACCAGCTGGCGGCGCGGTACATTAACATCTGCTGGGGCATAGTTTTCCACTTGCTGCCGCTTTTTCCATACCAACCTTCGTCCTTAGCCATACCAATGGTAATCGTTGAACCTTCCAGCTTCTGGCCGGTCTCCTTTTCAATGGCCCAGGCTTTGCAGCCCCACTCGTCAGTGTTAGGTTTACCGGACCATTCATACCGTAACGCGGTGAAACGCCCGCAAGCGTTAAAGGTTGAAATTAAGAACTGACTGGACCAGCCAGGCTTTCCATGCACGATGTAAAGGTTCTGCATGACCATCAAAGGGTCGGCCTGCAGCCGATTAGCCATGTTTAAAGCAATAACGCAGTTGGGTAGGTTCCCCTGGTACTCTTTAGGCACCAGGGAGGACTTAGAGAGCAGCGTGGCCGCTCTTTGGATTAACTCAAAGCTCTGCAGGCTACCGAAACCTGGAATGACCTGTACCTTGGGGTTTTCTCTTACAGCCAATTCTTTAGAACCGTTTTGATTTGAACTCATCTTATAACCTCCTTGTTTTTCATTGATGGTATGGTGAACGCTTTCTCCACGTCCCACCCTTGGTTTAACCTGTATTTAAGCATTTCTCTATTAAGCCCTAAGCAACGGCTCCATTCCGAAAGAGTTTTCGTCTCTCCATGAAACGAAATCATGCGGCTATTACGCCTGTTGCCAGATTGCTTGGCTTTCGGTACCCAAGTACAATTTGAAGGATCGTAGTCTCCGTTATTATCCAACCGTTCAAGAGTAAGCCCTTTTTGGTAACCGTTAGCAATAGCCCATTTATAAAACGCTTTAAAATCAAGCCATTGCCTGCAGACTTTAATTCCACGGCTACCATAATCATTAAATGATTTATCATGAGGATTTGAGCAGCGTTGCTTCATACTGGCCCAAACCTTATATAGATTAGAGCCAGCCATTCCGTGTATGGTGTTTTCCTGCGTCCGCAAATCGCTTTTAAAGCAACCGCAGCTTTTGGTGTTACCGCTGGTTAACTTAGACAAGGCTACAGCCTTTTGATTTCCGCAGGCGCATTCACATAACATCTGCCTGTTACCATACCTATCGTTTTTAAGTTCTTTAACAATAGTAAGCCTGCCAAAGGTATCTCCTGGTTTAACTTGCAATGTTCTCGGACGCGCCATTATAACTGTCACCCCGCTCAACTCGTAACGATTTATCCTTTTCAGAAACGTATAGGCTAATCATTTGGTGCTTCATTTGCGGCATATCGGTAATACTCTCCGCATTGTCATAGAAAATCGGCGGATAAAAATTATAATGTTCCGACAGGGTGGAAATAATGTCTAACCCAACCACCCCTCTATGCCCATTGTTTAGGCCACTGCCGTAAGGAACCCCTTTGTACATGGTCTCGCAGCATTTCTCAATGCCACCGTTTATGTTTTTGTTGAATAATTTAAAGCGGGCGTACTGGAACTTGCTATTGATTTTATCCTCCAGCAAGTTAACCTTGGCGCGGATGAACTCTTCGGTGAGATACAGCTCCTGCTCCAACTTTTCAAATTCAGCAGCCAGCTTTTTCTCCTGGGCCTTCAGTTCATCAATGCGCTTTAAGCCTTTTTCATGCTGGGATACGCTCGCCAGGCCAGCCTCCAGCTTGGCAACCTGCTCCCGGAGAGGGGTAATCTCGTCATAGATGGCATTGATAGATAACTGCTTGTCCTTCTTGAGCCCGGTAATTTTGGCCTCAATGGCTTCCTTCTCGGCAACCTTAGCCTTATATTCCGAACTGTCCTCCGGAGCTTTCAGGCTTTGCTGCAGCTTGGATATTTCCGCCTCGATAGCTTCAGCCTCGGTTTGCTTACCAGCTAACTCGTCATTGAGAGAAGATAGCTTCTGGCGCATTTCGGAGATTTCAGCCTGCAACTCGTCCACCTTGGCTTTTCTCTGCTTGCCCTCTGTGTTGATGTCCTGCAGCCGCTTGGACTTATCTCGGTTAAATGCGGCCAGGGCTTCCTCACGGGCAGCTTCCAGCTTTTCAGCAGGGAGGGTCTGTCCACATGTGGGGCAGGTATCGTTCTGCTTAAAGCTGAACTCCTTGGCGTTGACTTCGCTCCACTTACTCCGGAGCTGCTCCATTTTAGACTGCAGAGCCTTGATTTCACTCTCGGCATTCTCAATGCCGCGTTCTTTAGCTCGGATATCAAACTGCAGGTTTGAAATAGAGCTTTTGACTTCGGAGAGCTGGTCACGCTTGGCGGAAATCTGGTCGTTAACCTTGGCATTTAAGCCGTTTTTGATTTGCAGGAGCTGGGTGTCAACCTCGGCCACCTTTTTCTGCAGCTCCGCGATTTCGCCGCCGTTTTCAATGCGGCTAACCTGCTGCTCCTTAGATTTGATTTGTTCCTTCAATGAGGTAATCTCTTGAGAGGTTTTATCCTTATCAATGTGGCTGATGTCGGCCAGACCTTGCTCAACCTCATCTATCCGGACCGGAATTCTCTCAAGCTCCTTATTAATCTCACTGCGCTTGGAGGCAATGACCTTCCGGTGTTCCTCCAGCGTACGGTCGCCCAGGATTTCAGGCAGCTTTTTTAGCTTGCTGTCGGAGGAAATAACCTCCTCGTCAGTGATATCCCCGCATACCTCCAAGAGGATCCTGCGCCTTTCCTGCCAATGCAGTTGCTCGTTGAAGTAGCTGGGAGAAGTAAGCAGCTTAAACACATCTTCATCAACGATGTCAGAGATACGGTCCGAATACTCTTTTTTCTTCACTGGCACGCCATCGATGTAATGGTCGGTCGTGTGGCCGGTAAAAGTAGGTGTCGCGCTCCCGCGCTTTTTAGTCCACTGCTCCATGTAGACCTTTTTCAGAGTGAGCTTCTTCCCGTTCTTTAGCTCCATGGTAGCCTCAACCGAATGCTCCAGGCCGTGGAGAGCTTGGCCTGATGGGTCAAGGGTCTTGATTTCAAAGTTCGCTTTGTTCTGGCTGTCCTTTCCGAATAACAGCCAGGTGAAACCATCAAAAATGGTAGTCTTGCCGGTAGCATTATCGCCGTACACTCGGACATTTCCGCCTTTGGTTTCAAGAGCAAAGTGCTTAATGCCCTTAAAATTCTTCAGTTCCAGGCTTAGAAGTTTCACTACAAAATCGCCTCCTTAAAAAATTATTGGTTCGCAGCCTTCTTGGCTGTTGCTGCCGCCTCCCATTCTAGCCATGTACGCATGGCTAAAAGATACAATCTAAAATCGGCATTCTTGCCGGAAAATGCAGCTATTATACGCATGGTCGCACCTCCTAACCGGCTTTATTTTCTTGACCTTTTTCCTTCCCAGGCTTCCAATCCAAGAGAACCCACAGGGCCTGAACCATGCGTTCCATGTCGGGCTCATATTCAGCTTTGTATTCCAGGTTTTTAGGTTGTTTTGCCATCAGTGTGGGCCTCCTTTGTGCCCCTCTTGTGCCACAAATCAAACCGTGGTACAATAGGGGTAGGTTTTTACGGGTTTATTTTCTTGACTGCCGGGGCTTGGCGTAGCCTCGGCTTTCTAATTTCCGGCGGTGTTTGGCGTATATCGCCTTTAAACTATGGTTGTACTCCTCACAAATAACAGCAACGTAATGGTCAATAGCAACTCTGGCATCAAGGACCTGCAGCATGCTTTCAAATATCTGCTTTTTGTGCGCTTCGTCAGCCTTTGACGGGGCATTTATTATGTCTGCAGCTGCTACGGCCTTAATCGCCTCCTCCAGCTCCTCGCGGGTTTTAGCCCATACGCTCGCCCTATGTAAGTCAACACCTTCTCCGTCCAACCAGGGTGAGCAGTAAACTCCGCCGGTTACAACCTCGGCAGCTTCCATGTACAGCCTGGGATAGTCCAGGGTAGTAGCCAGCCTTTCTAACACATCAGCACCGGCAGTGCGGGTACCGCGTTCTATTGCGGAAACCATCTTCCCGCTGACAAAGCCAATCCCACCGATGTCCTCCTGGGTTAAATGCTTCCGGGAGCGAGCCTCTCTGATTGCTTCACCGATTGCCATTCTTTTCTCACCTCCTTTGTAGAGTTTAGTGAGTAGAGCCTGTCCACTCAGTAGAGCCAGGCGAGTGTTAATCGCCAGGGTTCTCTGTTAACATTGAAAGTGAAGGGTAACTGCACGCATACCCTGCGGAAATCAGATACCGAACTGCAGCAGCCAATGTAGCAGCGTCAACCTCGTTCTCCATTCCCACATAATCCATGATGTCGTACACAGAGCAATCAGCGGGTACCAGGCCAGCACGGTTGTAGTTGGTAACAGCCACCAAATAGCCGCCAGTCGTTTCCGAAAGATAGAAATTAATGCCGGACATGCGGCCCGAGGCAGTGAAATATTCATTTGCTCTGGCCTCAACCCTAACCGGCCAGCTGTCGCCTTCGGAACCGGCGGTAATGTTAGCCAGTACAACCTTCTGGCTGGCCCTCTGCGCTTGTGCCAATGCTTCACGGTAATACATGTCTTTCTGCTCTTGAGTTAACAAATCAATCGCCTCCTTTATTTGTTATCAACGTACACCCGCAGCTGCCGGTCTCTATGGATTTCAGAACACTTCGGACAGACAACATTGTTGTCGATGGGTGCGTAGTACACGATGTCAAGGTGCTGAAAATCCTTGCCGCAAACCTGACAGTAATAAACGGTCGTCTCCTTAACCTCCAAGCGTTTCACCTCCCTCTCTCCGGCCCGACTCCCTGGGCCGGGCCTTATTCCTCCGCCTGCAGGTTCCGTTTTACAACATCTTGGATTTTTTCTAACTTTTCTTGGCAAGTTAAGTTGTTATCAGTGCAAATTAATCCAATAAGTTCAACTTCTAGTAATAAGTCATTTTTAGTAATCGCCAAACATTGTCACCTCCTCCAAATCAATGTCCTTGCAACCGCACCAGGGGCAATCGCGCCTACCCCAAAACCGTCCGCCGCATTTACTGCATATGAACCAGGCCACCGGCGTCACCTCCTTATTGGGTTGCTGCTTCCGGCAAGTTCCTATCTGGAACCTCTAAGACCCTAAAAAATTCATCCAAAGTCATCCCTAAAACATCAGCCATTAACTTAGCAACCGCTATAGACGGTACCCGCGAACCATTTTCTACTTGCGTATAGAAAGCCCGCGTAACACCTGCTGCCTGGGCCACGTCTTTCTGATATAAGCCTTTTTCTATTCTGATTTGTGCGAGCTTACTTTTTTCGCTCACATTGTCCACCTCCTAAAGTTCCGTACTGTAACCTGCCGTTACCTGTATTATAGGTAACAGGATGTAATTTGTCAACCCATCTAAGACCAATTTATTAAAAAAAGTTCCTACTTGTTACTTAATGTTGCTGATAGTTACCTCTATGGGTATAATTTACATATAAGATGAAAGGGGTGAGTGATGATGTCTGATTTCCCCTCGCGTTTAAGGGCACTCAGGGAAGAAAAGGATATGCTGCAGCGGGAACTAGCGGAAAAATTAAACCTTTCCCGCATAGCCATAACGCATTATGAAAAAGGAAACCGGTTCCCTGAATGGGATACCTTGAAGAAAATAGCTGACTTCTTCGGCGTCACTGTTGATTATTTGTTAGGTAGGACTAATAGCAGGACAAGCATCGAGCAAAGTTCCAAAATCGAAACCCAAGCCGCCCACCGTTCAGATGATCCAATGGCAGACCTGCCGCCGGAGGCGCAAAAGTCCCTCGATGAATTCAAAGACTTCATACTTAGAAAGTACGGAAAGAAAAAGGAGTGATTTGGTGCCTTTTTCTCTACTTAAATTCGCAGATGAGCAAGGAATTATAGTGGAATATTGGGACTTTGAGCCGCCGTTGGAGGCGGTTTATTGGTCGGCACCAGGAGTACCGCCGGTGATAGGCTTATCGCGGGCTCTTTTTTCTAATAGGGCGCATTTTAGGTGTGTGCTTGCCGAGGAACTAGGACACCACTTCACCAGCGTGGGCTCTGCCATACCGCAGACATTCTTCCATTATCGCGACCGGCTGCTGGTGAGCAAAACGGAATACATGGCATTGAAATGGGCGGCTCTTGAGCTTATCCCATTGGACAAGCTGTATGAGGCTGTGAGGAAAGGAGTACGGGAACGGTGGGAGCTGGCAGAACATTTTGACGTGACAGAGGAAATGATAGACTTCCGGGTGCAGCTGCCGGACCTCTCCGGACAAAACCGGACAGCACCGGACATTTACGGACAAAAAGAAAAGGCAGCCATGTAGCTGCCGCAAATTAACAGGGTGAAGAAGTATGCTGAACTGCACGGAAACGTGCAGAGGTGCGGGATAAAAAACCCGCGCGATAACAGAGTTTGAATTTGGCATCACAAATCGGAATTAGAACCGCTCCTCCAAGCAATCCTTTCATGAGTGACGCAACCTTCGGGTTAGCAGATGAGCTCCGCTCTTCTCGTGAAAATGTTAAGGGGGTGGTCTCTATGACCGATACAGTGCTTGCTTTGGGTAAGCAAATTGCCCCGCTGCAGAGTAATCTGCAGATGAAAATCGGGTTAATTCACAGAAACCCCTAACCGGTGATGCGGAGGGCAACTGTGAGCCAAGCCGGGGAAAGCCGCCAGGGTACCCCGGACGGTGCAACGCATAGGTCGGTGAGGACGGCACCCGATAAGCCACCCACGAACACCCGACACCCTGTTAATTTGCCTTTATTATATCACAATTTGGCACTTTAAAATTATTACCTCCTAAAAGGCAGGTGAAATTTTTATGAGAGTAGCAGTTTATGCCCGCGTCTCTTCCGAGGACCAGGCGGAAAGAAAAACAATCGAAAATCAGCTGGAATTTGCCCAGAAATACTGCGATTTACACGAATTCGATGTAGTCGAGTGGTACAAAGACGATGGAATAACCGGTACCATACCTCTGGAGATGAGAGAGGAAGGAAAAAGGCTCCTGGAAGATGCCAGGAGCAAAAAGTTTGAAACGCTCCTGATTTATAAAATCGACCGCTTAGGCCGCTCTGCCCGCGTCATTCTTAACTCCGTCTATGACCTTGAGCAGTTCGGAGTAAAAATCCGGAGCATGACAGAGCCGTTCGACACAGGGGATCCAAATGGACGGTTTCTTTTAACTATCCTGGCCGGGGTTGCAGACTTGGAGAGGGAAACAATCCTAGCTCGCATGTGGCACGGAGCCAACCGGGCCGCCAGGTCAGGGAAATGGCTGGGCGGTATTGTACCCTATGGGTACCGGGTAAATGATGATGGGTACTTGGAAATAAATGAGGACAAGCTGCCGGGAACGGACAAAAGCGAGCCAGAAGTAATAGAACTCATGTACCGGCTGGTAGGGGAGCAGGAATACTCCACCATTAAGGTGGCGGATTACTTAAATGCTTTAGGAATTCCCCCTTCATACACCAAAGATGGCCGCCAGGTCAAAAAAGGGAAACGAAAAACCAATACCGCCGGTATCTGGAGGCCGGGCCGTATCCGGAACATGATAGTCAATACCACTTATAAAGGCATTCACAACTACGGTAAGCGCACCAATAAGGACCGGGAAATAATCACCAGGGAGGTACCGGCCATAGTCTCCGAGGAATTATGGGAAAAAGCCCAACAGGTGCTTAAGAATAACCAGTTGGAGAGCATGAAAAACGCCAAACGGCAGTACCTTCTCCGTGGCCTTATCAAGTGCGGCAGCTGCGGCCTTACATATCACGGCACTGCATACAGTGGACCAGGCGGAAAACCCAAGGCTTACTATATTTGTGGCGGGAAAACGGCCTACAGAGGACCGCTGGAAGGCAAGTGTAAGTCAAAGAACGTTCCCCAGGCTTGGATTGAGGACATAGTGTGGGAGGCTTGCGTAGACTTCATCAACAACCCAGGCGATGCCATAAAGGAATTGGCTGCCAGCATGGAGCAGCGCAAATCCCAAAAGTCTAACCTGGAGAAAGAGAAAGCCGATGTCACGGAAAAACTCATAGAAAAAGAGGCCGAAAAGCAAACTATACTCGACCTCTATCGTAAAAAGGTAATTGACAGTGCCGATGTTGAAAAGCAGCTGGCTCAAATATCTACCGAGAAGGCTGCGTTGGATACCCGTATTAAGGAAATAGAGGCGTCAATAAGGAATGAGGACGGCCTGGTGCAGCAGTTTAACACTGCCGAGGAGCTGCTAAAGGATTTAAGGGGCAAATTACAAGAAAATCCGCCTTTTGAAGTTAGGCGGGCAATTGTAAAAGCATTGGTGAGAGAAATTATCATAGACACAAAACATGATGATGGCGGGCGTCCCAGGGCCGCAATTACCGCTAGATATACTTTCTCCAAGGTTGTTACACGAACGGACAAGCGTGCAGAGAATATCCTTGACCTTTCTGTAGTTCGCCGGTCAAAGATGCCGCCCTGGTTATTGGGCCACGAATGGTCTGGCGACACCCCAGGTGCACGCCTTCGACACGCGCGTATTGATAAAAACATGACCATTAGGGATTTAGCTGCAGCTGCTAGCATTAGCCCGACCGCCATCAGCGGCCTGGAAGCAGACAAGCGCAAAGCCAAGATAACTAACCTCCGGAAATTCGCTGACATTTTAGGCGTGCCGGTGCCTTACCTGGGCTGTTTTGAAAAGCTCCCGGAACGCACCCTCGGCCAGCGGATAACCAAGGCCCGGCTTTACCACGGGCTCACTAAAGAGGAAATGGCCGCCAAGCTCGGCGTGGATCCAAAGACGCTACGCCTTTGGGAACAGGATAAACACGAACCATTGCAGCAACATCATACAATACTTGCTGTCTACTTAGCAATCCTTGAGGAATGAAAGCTAACCCTGATATTTGGCCGTCCGGACGATTGGCTCGCTGTTTCAGCCTGTACCGGCTCGGCCTTTTCTTTTCTGGTAGCTGGTGGCGATAGGCTTCATCAGTATGCCAGCCCGCTCCTTGGTGTCAGCCTTGGCAACGATGCAAATATAGGAAAGGGCAATAAAAAACCCCCGGAGGTTAATCCCCCGAGGGTTTCTCATCCAGATAGAAAATACTTTCCACTGGCCTATTGAGTTTTTGCGCCACCTTGAGCGCGGTTTCCAGCGTGGGATGGATTTGCTGCCGTTCATATCTGTTGTACTGCTGCTGCTGAAGGCCCAGAAGCCTGGCCATTTCCGTCTGACTGTCAATCATCAGCTCATGCCTAATCTGTTTGAGCCGGTTTTTCAATATACGCACCACCAAGTGATGATTTCGTCACAGGAGTTGTAAATCCTGCTTTACTTGACTAATCCGTTAAAAAACGGTAATTCACTTGCAGGCATGGCGAGTCAAGTAGATTGTACTTTTCAAGTGGTTTTGTCAAGCGTACCGGCCCATTGCTCCCCGAACTCGTCTTTAAAGGCTCGGAGCGCGGCCTCAATAAGCCCCTTAATTTCATCTGCAGTTAGTTTAATCCCCAGGTTTTCTGCCTGGTCGGCTAGCCACTTGGCAGCAAGGTCGTATTTATCCCCGCCGTCCATTTCCTTGTAAGCCTGCTCCACAAATGCGACAGCTACAGCTGCCAATTGCTGCTTTGTGGATAGGGCGGCATCAATTTCTTTGAGCTTTTCAAAGCCCAGGCGTTTCTTTAACCAGGCCACTGCAAAGGCAGCTGCCACGGTTGCCAACAGCACCAAAACGTTATACAGTAAATTCGTTACCGCTTCTTGCATGATTATAACCTCCTTTTTAATTCGGAAATCTCAGTTTCAAGCTCCTCAATCTTTTGTAGCAGCAGCTTATATACCCTCAAATCCACCACGGTGCTCTCGGCTCTGGTGATACCGGCGTCCGGGTCAAAGGTGTCCTCTGACTTGCCGTTTACCAAGCCCAGCTCGACAGCTTCCTCAACACTTCCCTGTGCCCAGTGATTAGCCATATCATTAAATTTGCCTGCCACATTACCGCCTCCCAGCAGTTCAATTTCAACATCAGCCTTAAAACGCTGCCACGCAGTGGAAGCAGAGCTGAAGCCATAGCTTATAGCGGCTCCGTTATCCACAAAGAAACGCGGGCAGTCTTTACCGGTGATGTCATAGTGCCTCCAAATCTTATCAATTCCCCATCCATAACGGCGGAGGATATCCGCGACCAGGGCGACCGTGTTCTTGTACATTTTCCCAAAGTTGCCATCGCGGTTCACGCACATTTCAATGCCGATGGTGCAGTCATTAGGATAGCTCGAGAGCTTCTCCAGGGCGGCCTTCTTATAGGACCTGGCCCCAACGTGATAGGCCATCTCATTCTCCGGAAGGCACTGCACCACCTGGTAGTCGTCCACGATATACTGAGTGCTGGCGTATACTCCGGAATTAAAATAGTTCCGGTTAGCCACAGCGTCAGCCCCGGCGTTTGTATTAGCCGTCCAATGGACCACTACTGCCTTGGGAGTGATAGTCTTGCCGGGCCTGCCTTTCGCCCCTTTATCGAGCAACATATTTTTAAATTGTGCCACGATAATCGTCCTCCTTTCGTCCTATAGATGTTGTTGACTGCCTGCTTGCAACCCAGGTGCTCGCCATTTCCTGACCGAAGTAGCCGCCAAGAATAATGCCAACGAGCGGTACCAGGGTTTTAACTAGCTGCAGCGCGTCCTCGCTTTTCAATGCCTTCCAGCAAAACCAAAGGAACGCCCCGCTAAAAGCTATAGCAAGGACGTCCTTAAATGAAAACTTGTCGGGTCTGTTATAAAAGCTCATCGCCCTCACCTCGGCATCGTGAGAACATAGGTGGCAAGGGCCACGGTCAGGCTAGTCAAGATAGTGATCAAAGCCGATGTTCCCCAGGTTGGCCTCGCGTTCAGCTGCTTTTCTATAGCTGTGAGCCGCCCATCAATCTTATCCAAACTGCCGTTTACGCGGTTTTTGTATTCCGATAAATCTGTCGCCACCTCAGCTACTTTCTGGCGGGTAACTTGTTCATATGCAGTAGCCTCAGCAACTGTCATTCTCATCGCCTCCTCTTGCAAACTTCAGAGTGCTAAAAAGCTTCTGGCGCAGGTTGTAGCTGTTGCAGTGTTTTAAAACCCCCAGATAGCTCTGCACACTGGTATTTATATCTTCAAAATCAGCATCTCCCCTCGCGTAGGACTTCTGTAGGTACTTAAGACGCTTTTTCATCTTTTGCGCCGTGGATTTCCGCAGCTTACGATGCGTACTCCAAACCCGGTAGCCAACCCAGTCCACGCCCTGGTTAATCGTCCGAACGGCGGTCTTGTTATTGAGCACCAGGTGCAGCTCATCTTCTACAAAACGCTGAATTTCCTGTTTGACTTGCCATAGGTGCTTTTTATTGAGGTGCAGCACCAAGGCATCGTCCATGTACCGCATGTAATGCTTTTCCCGCAGGGTGTGCTTTACAAATTGGTCGAGCTCGTTCAAGTAAAGGTTTGCAAACATCTGAGATGTCAGGTTTCCAATGGGCATGCCCACTCCGCCGACACGCTCCCCGGCAAACTGGTGGTCACCCAGGGCCAGGCCGAATTTAGTATGTTCACAGCGGATAATGGTCTCCAATAACCAAAGCAAGTCCTGGTCGGCAATTAACCGCCTTAATATCTTCAATAGGACATCATGGTCAACACGATAGAAGTATTTTGAAACGTCTAGTTTGAGGATGTAAACGCGGTCATGCTTTCGTTCCAGCTTGCGTAGCCAATACTGCAGCCGGTCAACTGCTAAATGGGCACCATACCCCACCCGGCAAGCATAGGAATCGCGGATGTACCGGCGTTCTATCAGTGGATTTAATACCCGGTAAATAGCCCATTGCACTACGCGGTCCCTAAAAGGGAGGGCCATAATAAGCCGTTGCTTTGGTTCATATACATAAAATTCCCGGTACCGACCAACGCTGTAGGTTTTCCAAATTAGCTCATTTTGGATTTGAATTAGGTTCTCTTCCAGGTTAGCACTGAACTTAAGAACCTCGTCCCGGTACCGCTTGTTTTTACGGGCCTCTCTGTATGCCTCGTGAAGATTTTCAAAGTCATAAATCTGCTCATAAAGCCCTTTGAGTTTCTTCAATGCATCACCACCTTATAAAAAGGTGCCGGGTGTGACACCGTTCACCAGTAAGATGGTTACTAACTGCCTCCCCGGCAATTCAGTTTTTTGCCTGCCCAATCGGGCGGTAGGCAAGGAGATGAGCCCCTTTTTCCTTGCGCACTGGAATATAACCCGTAGGTAATAAACTTCTGGCAATAAGGCGAGAGCTGCACGGAAACCCAAATTGCTGTTCGAATTCGTCCGCGGGTTGTTCAAGTTCAGAGAGAACACACCGGCATTGGAGCCGTTGTTCCAATTGCCGCCGCGAAAGGGCACGCGCTGCGGCTCACCCCCTAAAAATTAAAATTTATTTTTTGCACTTTTAATCCAGCCGCCAAGCATTTTGCCAATCTCGCTCAACATCTTGCTCCAGTTCTCGTACTTTTTTATGGGTAGAAATTTTAAATCTTTTGCCAGCCTTATATATGCTCTAAGTGTTGCCAATTCAACATCGATATCCTGGAGGGTAGTCTTTTTGTAATACCGCTTGTTGGCCCGGATCATTAACTTTAAAAGCCTTATCATGGTATCCTTTATTTCAGCTGCCAGCGTGAATTTCTCGGATTTCGGAAACTGGCGCAAGCAAGTATACCCGTACTCAATCATGTCATAGGTTTTCTGCAAAATCTTGAAATCTTCCGTAGTTTCACGCCCCTTTATTAAGCAGAGAGCGGGCTATCGCCCGCCCAACCAGATTGTCAGTTTACAGATTACAGACTACAAAAAGCTGCACGGAAACCCAAACTGCTGAACGAATTCGTCCGCGGGTTGTTCAAGACCAGAGAGAACACACCGGCACCGGAGCCGCCGTTCCAAGCGCCGCCGCGAAAGGGCACCCGCTCTCCATAGTTACGCACATATAAGCCATCGCCACCGTGGTCCCCGGCATCTGCAGGATAAATAGCCAAGTTTTTAAGTAAATCCGGAACAGTTACATCAGCTTCCGCAGTCAAGGCTTCAAAGGCTACGTTGCTGTATCCATATCCATCATTGACGTCACCGCCGGTGTACATCGGGTTTGTGCGGTCATTTGAAAGAATGGGGTCGCCGCCAACGTCATGGCTGCTAGTTGTGGCATCGCCAGCTGTTGTGTTGTCAAAATAAAGAAGGGTATCGTTCCAACCGGCCACACTTCCCTCGGTGTTTCCCGTATCAAAATCGTTATCGTTGTGAACGTAAATTTTCCCGTTGACCAATTTTAAGCCGTCAACCCACTCCCAAATGTTCCCGTTAAGGTCCGCAATGCCTTCTGGGGTACCGTCATGGTTCCAGCTTGCGGGGCCGGATCCAGCGAGAATACGGTCAGTGCGGCCAGGTGCATAAACACCGCGCTCATAAGTAGCGTCAGAGGAGCGTCCATAATCAGTATTTCCCCGCGGCATTAGGCCAGCTTTACGGCACCAAAGAGCGATGGCAGCCCACTCGGCATTTGTCATTAGGTGCCAACCGGAGCCTTTGGCCTCGCAGGCTGCTTTTGCAGTGTTAAAATCCACGTAAGTCTGCGGGTCAACACCAGGAATAGCGCAAGCCCGGCTGTTATGAATAATGTTCTGGTACTTGCTAATCCAGATTTCCGATTTTTCAACGCCATTCACGATAAAAGCAGGGTGTGCAACGTGAGCAGCTCCAGCAATGACTTCATCAAGATAGAATTTGGGTACCCGAACCATAATGCTGGGATTTCCCTGGTCATCATACATGACGGTGTTCCTGCCGCCGGTTTGGGCTTCAACGGCCTGTCTGTAGGTATCTTTGATAGAAAATACAAATGGCATTATTCAGTTACCTCCTTAGAAATATTTTCGGGCAATCCCCATAAGCGCAGCTTCACTTTAGTGGTGTCAAGT
>JAALLP010000065.1_pt1 | contig 22253 bp, 10 predicted proteins | sample 7245951 | NCBI WGS metagenome assembly JAALLP01 (sample SAMN13049199, study PRJNA578106) | oil field metagenome | isolation source: filtered produced water from oil reservoir B6 | place: USA:offshore Texas | collected 2016
TACAGGCATATTTAGATGAGTTCTGCTACCGTTTTAACCGTAGAAAATGGCAGGATCAACTTTTTAACAGACTTTTACATGCATGTTCAGTAGGTCCAGTGGTGACTTATGCTGAGTTAGCTTTATAGTCATGAAGGAAAATAAAGCTGTTCCGGGCGGATTGGGGCTAGACAGATATGAATATGATAAAAAGCGCAAAAAAGGTTTTAGTTGTCCCAACCGCAGTATTGATGCTTATTGTTATATGTTCGGCGGTTATGGACTTTACGGATACAAAGGCAAAGTTTTCTTCCCTCTCTGCCCGCAATGGAACTTTGGATCTGTCCGGGTGGAATCCGGATAGGGACGGTATTTTGAGTTTGAGGGGGGAGTGGGATTTTTATTGGCGGAGATTTTTAGATTATAGTGACCTGGTAAGTTCCGATCCGGGAGCAGATTTAAAAGCCAAAGTACCCTCTGTGTGGAACAATTATAATGTTAATAATAACAATCTCCCCGGTTTTGGTTATGCCACCTACCGCCTTAGGGTGATAAACGCAAAAACAGATTCTCCCGTGGCCTTCCGCATACCCACCATGGCCACCGCTTACAATATGTATGTTAATAATTCCCTTATTGCATCTAATGGCGCGGCAGCCGCAAAAAAAGATGATTTCCGGCCGGAATACAGGCCCAGAACCGTTCAGATATGGCCGCCCTCTTCACAATTTGAAATAATTGTCCAGGTTTCAAACTTCATTTATGCCCGTGGGGGTATGTGGTACCCCGTTAATATGGGTACACCGGAGCAAATTCAAGAACTCGACAAGCACATTGTTTACCGGGATATTTTTCTTTTCAGCAGCTGTTTTATTCTGGGTTTGTATTATTTAAGTATTTTTCTTTTAAGGCGGGAAGATAAGAGCAGCCTTTATTTCGTATTTATGTGTCTTGTTGTCATGGGTAGGACCGTTATACACGGGGATTACGCGGTGTATACACTGATCCCCTTGATTAGTTTTAGCGGTATTGTTTTTATAAACTACGTTACCTTATACTGGTTCCCCACAACCTTTGCACTGCTTTTGAGTAAGCTGTATCCTGAAGAGGCGCCTAAGCAGGTGGTTGGGATGATGGTTGTTTATTCCTCTGCCATGACAATGGTTACACTCTTTGCGCCGGTTCATTTCTATACAAATTATACTTATTTGATCCTTTCAATAGCCATACTGATAGCTTTATATACATTGGTAATTACGGCAATTGCTTTTATTAAAAGGCGGCAAAATTCTTTTATTGTGTTTATGGGGGCTATGGTCATGATATCCGGTGCCGTCTACGATGTACTGTGTCATTACCGGGTAATCTCCCTCAATGTGGGGGAATTGTCCAGTTTTGGTTTTGTGGTATTTCTATTTCTGCAGTCTTTTGTACTGGCCAGGAGATTTTCCCAGGCTTTTACCAATGTTGAGGAATTGTCCCGGCGATTGGTGGAGATGGATAAGGTTAAAGATGATTTCCTGGCTAATACGTCCCATGAATTGCGCACACCCTTGAACGGCATATTGGGAATAAGCGAAGCCATGCTGCGGGGCAGCGAAGGTAAACTTAATGAAGGTCAGAGACAAAGTCTTTCCGTTATAGCTTTGAGCAGTAGAAGGCTGGCCAACTTGGTTAATGATATTCTGGATTATTCAAAATTAAAGTACAGTCATCTACAGCTGAATATTAAACCCTTGAACATCAAGGGGATTGTCGAAACCACAATTCATGTGTTCCAACAGTTATGCGATCCAGAGAAGATTAAAATATACCATTCCCTTCCGGAGAATCTTCCCCTTGTCCAAGCTGATGAAAATAGGCTGGCCCAAATAATGCACAATCTGATAGGTAACGCGGTGAAATTTACTGGCGCGGGATATATAAAGGTTTCGGCAAGGCAATCGGGGGAAATGCTGGAGATCTGTGTGGAGGATACGGGCCAGGGTATTCCCGGGGAAAAACTTGCGGATATTTTTAAATCCTTTGAACAGGCCGATGCCTCAATTACTCGCAAGCATGGCGGTACAGGACTGGGTCTTTCCATAACCAAACACTTGGTGGAATCCCATGGAGGCAGGATTTGGGTGAAATCCACCCCGGGAAAAGGGTCGCGCTTTTATTTCATACTGCCGGTAAGCAGTTTACAGCACAGTGAAAGTGATGCTGTGCCGCCATTATATGAGAATGCTGCCGGTTTGGACGGCCAAAACGGTTTTATCAGGTTATGTAACACCGGAGCCCATGTATTGATTGTTGATGATGAAATATTAAATCTTCAGTCTGCCGCTGCCATTTTAAAGACCGGGGGATACTCCATTACGGCGGTGGACAGCGGGCCCGCCGCCCTGGAAGAAATCCATAGGAACAGGGACATTTCCCTGGTTATACTGGATGTGATGATGCCGGAAATGTCGGGATATGAAGTATGCCGGAGAATAAGAAATGTAAGATCCCATTATGATTTACCGGTGCTGATGCTTACCGCCAAAACTAGGACCGGAGATATTGTGAGGGGGTTTGAATCCGGTGCTAATGATTATCTCCCTAAACCCGTTGAGGTGGAAGAACTACTGGCCAGGGTTAAAACCCTGGTAAACCTAAAGGCTTCGATGGATAAGGCCAGGTCGGCGGAGGTAGCTTTCCTACAGGCCCAGATTAAACCCCATTTTTTGTTTAACGTTTTAAATACAATATCAGCCTTTTGTGATACTGACCCTGAACGGGCCGGGGTGCTTATTGATGAGTTGGCCAACTATTTGAGGCATAGTTTTGATTTCAAAAACCTGGATATGTTTGTTCCCTTGGATAAAGAAATCAGCCTGGTAAGATCGTATTTGGAAATTGAAAGGGCAAGGTTTGGAGAGGAACTGGCGGTTGAATTTTATATAGACCCCGGTATACATACAGATATACCGCCCTTGTCCATACAACCCCTGGTGGAAAACTCCATTCGCCATGGCTTGAGGAAGAAAGCCGGCCGGGGCATTGTAAATGTATCAGTCCGGTCTGCCTGGAAAAATGTAGCGATTACAGTAAGCGATAACGGGCGGGGTATCCCCGCCGGCAAACTGGAAAAAATTTTAGAGCCGGGTAACTATGGCGGTGTGGGGCTGCGCAATATACATTTCCGTTTGAACAGGCTTTATGGAAAGGGTTTGACCATCAGGAGCGAGGTGGGTCGAGGAACCGTTGTTTCATTTGAAATACCCCTGGGAGGTGTTTTACTTGATTCGGGCCATAGTGGTTGACGATGAGCGTCCCTCGGTGGATAAAATGGTGAAGCTGCTGGGGGATAGCGGGATGGTGGATATAAAGGGTAAGTTTTTAAATTCACTGGAGGCACTGGAGTATGTCAAAAAGGTGAGGATAGATACAGCCTTTCTTGATATTGAAATGCCGGAGTTGGATGGATTTCAGCTGGCCAACAGTATCCTTGATCTGCAGGGATGGACCGCGGTTGTTTTTGTGACGGCCTATAATGAATATGCTGTTGAGGCATTTCGTATCAATGCCCTGGATTATCTCATGAAGCCTGTGAATAAAAAACGTTTAAAGGAAACATTGGACAGAATAATACAGGAGAAAAAGATCAGTATTCACCAGTCCCGCATGCAGGTGCGCTGTTTTGGCAAATTTAAAGTCATTGCCGGGTCCGGCACGGTAAAATTCCGTACCAGCAAGGCAGAGGAACTACTGGCTTATCTTATTGACGGAAGAGGTGCGGAGATAAGTCGTGATGAAATAATCGACCGGTTATGGCCCGATTATGATGGCGACAGGGCCGTTGCCAACTTTAATACCACACTGTACTATGTCCGGAAGGCATTACTGCAAAACGGCATCCAGGTATCCATTGAGCACTCCAGGGGTAGCTATAGGCTTGATGCTTCCTATATAAACTGTGATTACCACAAATTTTTATCATCAATATCCGCGCCAAGGGTCATCAATGATATAACCATTTCGGAATATGAGGAAATAGCCGCTCTTTATAAGGGAGATTATCTGGGGGGTAACCAATTCCAGTGGCCCGTGAGGAATAGAATGCTGCTTAAAGATAAATATATCCAGCTGTTGCTGGATATGGCGGAATATTACAAATCAGCTGGAAAGCATGACCGGGCGGTGGAGATATTAAAAACCTCCTTGGGGCACGACCCTCTAAATACGGACTTAAATTATAGCTTGATTGAAACGTTATTAGTACTGAACAACCGGATTGCCGCAGTTAAATACTATGATACGTACAGGCGGGAACTAAAAACTGAACTAGGTCTTGAACCCGAAGCAAAATTCAAAAAACTTATGGGACAGGGGGACAGGTCCCTTGTCCCATAATGTCTTGTGAAGTTTTGTGGGACAAAGTACCTGTCCCCTTGTCCCAAGTACCTATATTCTACCAATGGTACTCTTTGATATTCCGGTTATTCTCGATATTTGTCTAACTGTTACACCGTTTATTGACTTAATGTGTTTTATTATTTCGTCTCTTTTATTTTTTGCCTGTTAATTCCCCGGAGCATTACATGATATATGCCCGTGCTGCTTATCTCCCTGGCTCGTCTTGGCACTTCAATCACCCCCCAAAAATAGTTTACCGTGAAAAAATGTTTGGGACAAGGTACCTGTCTCCTTGTCCCGTGTTTAGTGGTGGTTTAGTGGATCGCTTTACAATAAAGGTAAAATGGCTGGAGGGTGTAAAAAATGAAGAAAAAACGTTGTGGAAAAATGCTTGCCCTAATTGTGTGCTGGGCGTTTCTGGCGACTAATTTTCTTTACCTGCCGGGTTATTCCTTTGCCGGCGAGGCCAATGTTACTGTGGAAAGTACGAGCGGGGATGGTATTTCTTATTATGCTGTTTATAACTACAATGGGCAAACCTACCGCAGCGACCAAATAGGCCCGGCTATGAACAGGCATATCTGGAAAAAGTTAAGTGATGAGGACCGCCAAAAAGTAAACAAGACGCTGTATAACTATGGAGATAAAGTGGCCCAGTTCGGCAAGGAGGGTGCTGACGATATACTGGATTGGCACAAAAGCACCGACCAGTATTCCCAGGCCAAAGTACTGTGGCAGGAAAGAATTATGAACAAGTATTACCCTGAACTGGAGGATTTTTATGAAAAGAGTTTTAATGAGCATTATCCCGGTTTGTTTGATGGTACGGATGAGCACGGAACTCCTATCAGGTGTGATGATAAATCCCTCAATGAAGCCTATGAACAGAAAAAAACCGAAATTAGCCAGGCCTGGGAGGACGGTCGCCTTGCCTACGGTCAGACCAAGAGGTTGAAGACCAGCCAAATCACCTATTCTGTGAATGTGGGTTCTCACGCCATAATCAAGCTGTTGAGCGACGGTTTCTTTATGCCCCACGCCACCCGCGGCGCGGCGGTGATGAGTGACGCCCTGGCCCAGGTGTTTGATTTTGCAAGCAGTACCTACGATAATTTATCCAACAGTGACCCCTCACCGGGGGAAATAATACAGGCCATTGAAAAGATACTGGACCAGTTTGCCGGGGTGGCGGACGACAAAAAAAACAGAAGTGGAACAGGGAGTAGTTGAGTTAGAGGCTTTAATTACTCAGATGAAAGAGGCAAGCTCTCAGTCGGCTGCGGCATACCAGGCCGAGCTGGAACAGCGGCAAGCCGCTGCAAGCAACCGGGATGACTCTCTGGATGAATTGTATGACGGTAAGGAAGACTGTGGGGTTATTCTTCCCGCTTTGCCGGTTCCCAGCGAACCGGATGATGATGGTTTATCCGAAGAAGAAAAAGAGGCCAAGAAAGCGGAAATCCAAAGTAAACTTGCGGATCTGCAGTCCGAATACGATAAACTCCGGGATGAGTACAACTCATTGCTGGCAGAATTGGAGGCAAAGGAAGAAGCGGCCCTGGCGTACGTGGAACGAAGCAATTGGCCCACCGGTGGGTACATTGGTGAAAATGGAGAATACCATTCGGATACCTATATGTCGGAGATCTATGACCGGGGTGTCGAGGTGGTTAACTTAAACGGCCGGGAGGTTTATTTTGACCCCCTGGTGGAAATCACCAATGTGGAAGGTGAGTTCAGCCGGCATTCCAAAGAATATGTGGACAATATAGTTGATTTTTATGATCAAACTGCTTCGGCATATTCGGGAATGATTGACAAGCTGGATAGTTTCGACAAAGAACTGCAAGACATAATAACATACGGCGAATCATTCCATGAGGCTATGGCCGGTATTGTTAAAAAGAGGCAGGATATTATAGATAAAGATAATTCCATGTATCACTATTACTTAAATCATATTATTGAAATTGATTCTATTCCTGATGTGGAGGAACAGAAAGAAAAAAGACAGGAAGCAGACAGTGTATTTAATAACGAGTATCCGGAATTTGCAAGGCCGGACTTTGAAAAGTATCACGAAACTAAAAATGAAGTGGTGGATACAATTAAGCATTATACTGGTATAGTGGAAAATGTTATTCCCAAAAATAAAACATTGTGGAATAGTTTGTATGAACAATACCTGGCGGCCCTGGATGCGGTATATGCAAAGTACCAGGAATATAAAGCCAACTATGAAAGTGCTGTCAGTCAAATGTCCGGCACCATCACCCAGCTCAACGAGCTGTATAAGGACCCGTACTTTATCCAGTCTAAGGAGGGTGACACCAGTTATTATTATGACGGGTCGGTAAAATACGCCGAAAATGCCCATGGAGCCATTGATATTGAGTATATCAGAGCACAGTTAATTTACGATGATTATGAACAAACATATAACCAAATAGTTAACGAATTGAATGACCTCAGGTTGCAAGAAGGTTCTCTCCTCAAAAGGTATACCATAGCCAAGACTAATGCCGAATATTATGAGGCGAAACTGCAGTTTATCGTAAACACTTTGGGGGCAAGCAAGGGTTCTGTTAAATATGAAAACCTAACCTCCATGTATGGCAGCATTGTGGGGCCCGGCGATATAAAAGACGCCCTGTTGAGCCAGGAGCAAAAAAGCAGGCTGGCTATGCCTGTGGTGGGAAGTAATGTAGCAGACATATATGATATGCTGTTGGGACAAACCGACAGTTACTGGCAATTGGCAGACCTTAAAGAAGAAATCCAGGAAGAAAGCGATGAATGGAGAGATGTCTCCGAGGAAAATTATGAAAGCCAGATAAAAGCAGCTTATCAAAGGGCTGAGGAGATTTATACGGAACAAAAAACAGGTGCTTTTCTGGAGGCGGAGGCCGGAATCGGTGAAGTGTACACAGGTATAATTAATGTGTTGGATGAAACCGGTGTGGATTATAACGCCCCTATAAATGGTTCCGGTGATGGGTTGAGCGCGGAAAAACCCGTTGGTTTATTGGAAGTAACTAACATACAAAAAGATTCTGCTACCTTTGCCGCCAAAATATACCAGGGTAGTATGGAGCAGTTGAACGAGGCAGGCTTTTTCTGGACCGATAATACACAAATAGCCAAGAACTTCTTTTATTACGTAGGTACAGACGAAATAAATAAACTGGTTAGCACACAGGTAAATGAAACCACCGGAAAATTTTCCGCCGCGGCAAATGACCTGGAAGAAGACAATGAATACTATGTGATTGCCTATGCCGATTTGGGCGGGATGTATTATTTTTCCGATATGGAAACCTTTACAGCCACAAGTCTTTCAGATGTTGCTGACCTGAGCGGGCTGGAACTCGGCGGAGTCTCGCTCAATGAAGATTTTTCCCCGGAGACCACATTCTACACCGCGAGTGTGTCCAATAATGTCACCACATCCACCGTAACGGCGGCCGTATACGATCCGGGAGCCAGTTATAAGGTTCTGTCCAACGGGGTTTTAGCAGACAACCCGGTGATACTGGAGGAGGGGCCCAATGAAATCGAAATTGTGGTAACAGCGGAAAACGGCACAACAACGAAATCTTACACTGTGATTGTGACCAGGCAAGCTTCCGGCTCGCAGGACACCCCGGGGGTGATTACTAATCCCAACAATATTAATCTAGCCGAGGGGGGAAATGGGTTCTTTTCAGTGGTCCTAGGTACACAGCCGGAGGATACCGTAACCGTCAGTGTATACGGGGGTGATTATTTAACGCCGGATCCCGATAGCTTGGTATTTGATATGGATAACTGGGACCTTTCCCAGAGAGTAAATGTTACTTTGGCGGGTGACGGTATTCCACAGGATTTTGACAGTGCTACGGTAAACTGTTTTGTGTACAGTAATGATCCTTACTATAACGGTATTTCGGTACCTCCGGTAACGGTGAATATCACCGGGGATAACCTTTCGGGCGATGCGGCCTTAAGCAGCCTGGCCCTGAACAGGGGCAACCTGGTGCCGGCGTTTGAACCCGGTACCACTGAATACACCGCCGCGGTTGGAAAAGGTGTCAACAGCATTACGGTGACCCCTGTAGCAAGGGATGCGGCTGCTGCTGTTAAAGTTAATGATAATGCTGCTGCCGGAGGGAATGCCTCTCAACCTATTGATCTTGACTATGGCAGTAACACAATAACGGTGGAAGTAACGGCGGCCAACGGAATAGATGAAATGACATATACCATAACGGTAACCCGCGCCGGGAGCAGTGATGTTATTATCGGCGGTGGAGCGCCCGGAGAGGCACGGTTGCCCTCAGGAAATACGGGTATAGAAATGAACCAAGATTCCGCAGTTGATCTTAGTGCCGGGGTCCAAGCAGCATCCGGCGGTTCTATAACAGTAGGGGGGCAGAGCCGGAGCCTGGCTTCGTATACCGGCGGTGACCTGGGCGGTATTGACCTAACGGCCCCACAAAGTGTGGGCGGCCGGCCTGTGCGGGTGGAGAAGGCTGTGCGGCTGGAATCCGGCGTTGAGGGGCAGCCGGTAACCATCACCAATACCGGCCTGGCCGGTGTGAGCGCCAGTATTCCCGACGGAACAACCATAATGGCCCCCTCCGGCTGGGACGGGACCCTCATACCACCTAAACCGGTGACAGGTACCGGTACCGCACCTTCCGGTTTCTCGGTAGGGGATACCGTTATCGAGGTGGGCTCTCCCGATGCGGTACTCCTTTTTGACCGGCCGGTTATGCTGACTTTGAGGGGTGTCACCGGGCCGGTAGGCTACAAGCCCGCCGGAGAGGACACCTGGGTACGGATCACCCGGGAAGCCGGAGGAACCTATGATAATCCCGAGGCCCCTCCATTTCCAGGAGAGGCTTATATAACCAACGGCACTGATACCAAGATAATCACCTGGCACTTCACCAGCTTTGCCGGCCTGGAGGCCCGTTCCACATCCTCGAATGGGGGTGGCGGCAGTAGCAGAGATAGAAGCAGTCCGGATAAAACAAACGAAATTAGTAAGCTAATTAAAGCCGCCGCCGGTGGAGAGATTCGCCTGGCGGGTATAATGGTGCATGTTCCGGGTAGCAGTCTCATCGCAGATGCCCGTTTCAGAATTGAAGCATTGAATACCGGAGAGCAAGCCGATATAATGCCAGCGGGAATGCGGCTTAAGCTCTGTGGCAGCGTATATGAAATCACCACCACCGGCAGCGGAAAATTCGAGAACAATCCCATAACCGTCAAGCTGGCCTATGACCCGGCTAAGCTGGCGGAAGGTGAGCAACCGGTAGTTCATTATTATGATGAGGAAGCCGGGGAATGGATTGCCTTAGATACGGGTACTGAATTGGATAAGGAAACACAAACCCGTTACGCAGTTAGCACAGTGAACCACTTGACAAAATTTGCGGTGTTTAGTACCAAAAAAGAAGAAAGTGTAGTCACCAGAGTAATTACATTGACCATAGGGAACAAATCAGCTACGGTGGAAGGTAAGCCCTATACCCTGGATGCCCTGCCCTACGTGGATGTAAAGGCTGGCAGGACGCTGGTACCGGTGCGTTTTGTCGGTGAAGCCCTGGGAGCCGGAGTAGAATGGAATGCCGGCGACCGCAGGGTGACCATAACAGATAGTGGTAAGACGATTGTTCTTACTATAGGGTCGCAAAGGGTACGTGTAGAAGGGGCAGAGCAGGCCACAGATTGCGCGCCTGCGGTACTGCCACCGGGCCGGACCTTTGTGCCGCTGCGTTTTATCAGTGAAACGTTGGGGGCGCAGGTGGATTATGATGAAGCTGATGCCGGCCGGATCACCATTACCAGATAGCCAAGTATGAAAATATAAAGTCCCATCTCAGGTAAAAATTGTATTTAACCTGAGTGGTTAAATTGCGAACAACCGTGCGGTAAAACCGCGCGGTTGTTTTTCTTTTACGGCAGTTAAATTTTGCCAAGGCAATTTTTGTGTCATGCCAATGGCTTAGCAGGGATGCCGGCTGAGGAAGTTGGGACAAGGTACCTGTCCCCTTGTCCCATGTTTAGTCGGGGTTTGGTGGGTGGCTTTACAATATAAAAAAAGACGTGAAAAGGGATGACTTGATGAATAACGTGGCTGTTATTGACAGGGACTTGGATTTGCTTGAACATGTGTCCGGATTGCTGGGGCAAAACGGTCATATAGCTTCGGTGATTTGCTTCCGGCAGTGGGCGGGGTACGTGGAAAAAGTGAAAAAAGGAAACGTACACATAGCCTTTATCGCGGCGGACAGTCAGGGTTTGCACCGGTTCCCTGGCCAAGGTGACGCAAAGGGTTTCCCCTGCGACGCGGATTGTTTTTATACAGTGTAAGAAGCTATGCAGTTAGGGCCTTTGAAGAACGGGTCAGCGGTTATTTGGTATTGCCGGTATAACGCAAAAGGATGTGGGTGAATTGGATTTAAACATCGTGAGGCGGGATTACTGGAGACGGGGTGATTAACCGGGATAACGGGGGTTTGGTACAAGATTTTATATTGAAAGGGAGGAATGGAGTATGTTAAAGAAGGCTTTGGCGTGGGCAATTGCAGTGGCGGTGGTATTTTCCCTTAATTTGCTCGTGCCGGTAACGGTAAGGGCGGGAAGCGGCACCTATTTTATCAATGATGACTTTGAGTCGGATATTCCCGGTCAGCTTCCCGCTGGATGGGTTCAGAAATACTCCGGAGAAGGGGCGTCAGTTGTAGACAGTATATATAAAAGCGGAAATAATTCTTTTAAGCTTGATGGAAAAGCGAGTTGGTCTGCAACATATTATAAAGTTATTGATACTTTTCCCGATGAGGTTACTGTTGAGGCTTATATGCGCCCTGCTTCCGCTGGTGAATCGGGAAGCATATCACTTTTTAATGAGAATGAAGAAAAATGGGGAGCATACTTAGCTAGGGTTGTATTTAGGGATGAAGAAATTTCATACAGCACCACCGGACATGATGATAAAAATTTAGTTTATTTACAAAGCTATACAGTGGATACATGGTATCATATCAAAATAATTAACTATATAGATACAAGAACATATGACATATATATTGATGGTGTTAAGAAGGCCAGCGGTGTTGCAATGTACACGGATCATGACCCGAAAAGTTTGGTTTTGAGTTCGGGAAATGGTCTAGGTAGTAATATCATGTATTACGATGATGTGAAGGTTTATAGCAGCGATGAAACACCGGTTTTAAGTTCGAATGCCACGTTAAATGATTTGACCGTGAACGGTACCACAGTTTCGGGTTTTGACCCCGATGTTCTGAGTTATGATGTGGAACTGCCGGCGGAAACCACAGTAGTCCCTACGGTGACGGCTACAGTCTACGATACCGGTAAGGCTACAGCCGTAGTGACACCGGCCGGGGGCTTGCCGGGAACTACAACAGTACTGGTGACGGCGGAGGACGGGAGCACCACAGAGACTTACTCGGTGAACTTTACGGTTGCTGAAGATAAAACACCTCCTGAGCTAACGGCGGGAGAAGTAAATCGTACAAGCGATACGGAAGCAATAGTGAAGTTTACTTCCAATGAAGAGGGGGAGTACTATTACGCGGTGGTAGCGGACGGTGCCGGAGAGCCGGTAATAGATACTGGCGGGACGGGTACTGCTTGTGACACCACGGAACAGACCATCAGCCTAGATGATCTTACTGCGGGATGCAAGGATATCTATATTAAGGTCAAAGATGCAGCGGGCAATGTAAGCGAAAGCTTGAAGATAAGCATTCCCCTTCCGTTAGTTGAAGTTACCGATTATATTACGACAGACACTACATGGACCAGTAATAATATCTATTGTATTACCGGTAGAATTGATATAGAAAATTCAAAGCTTACAATTGAAGCAGGAACGATTGTAAAATTCGATGCCGGAGGCTGTATTATTGTTCAAAACGAAGGAAACTTAACTACAGTAGGAGCAGATGGCAATCCGGTTTATTTTACAAGCATCAAGGATGACAGCATCGGCGGGGACACTAATCAGGACGGAAGTGCTACTTCTCCTTCAGCAGGAGATTGGTACGGTATAAGGGATTCATACGGCGCTTCATACATTGGAAATATAGATTTGAGTCATACGGTAATAAAGTACGGGGGTAAAACCCATAGGACGAGTGAAATGTACGGCAGTCTTAACAATTGGGATGGAAATTTAAGACTGTCTAATGTAACAATTACGGACAGCAGCAATGATGCGGTGCGCATTTATGCAGGGGAAATAACAGACAATACTGTAAGTCTCAACAATATCAATATCCAAAACTCAGCAAGTAACGGTATTTATATAGTGAACGGTTTAGGTACCATTTCAGGAGGTACAATTAAGAACAATAACGGGTACGGCATTAAGATCAATCATACATCGGGTGACCCGGGACCTTCTTCGGTGAGTGGAGTTACTATTGAGGGTAATAATGATGGTGCCGTTTATCTACATCAACGGATGTCTGGAACAGAAATCTCCTCTGACTGCGTGCTGGATGGACCAATTGATATTGGCCCGGGTGAAATCAAAGCTGGAAGCACTACCACATGGAATTCCAGCCATCCGTATAACCTCTTAAGTTATGTTGATATATACGGCCAGTTAAATATAAATGGCGGGGTAATTATTAAGGCTTCTAGTAATGGTTATATTTTAGTCAGAAATGGTGGAAGCCTGATTGCTAATGCAGCAGAAGCAGACCTCATTTATTTCACAAGCATAAACGATGATACAATCGGCGGCGACAGTAATGGGGACGGAGATGCAACAAATCCTTCCGCGGGAGATTGGTCCGGATTAAGAGTGGTAAGTGGTGGTAGTATGCAAATATCAAACGCTGAAATAAGATATGGAGGGAAATTTAATTCTACCCATGAGCTTGACGGCAGCATCAATAATACAGGTGGTACCTTAACCCTATCGGACATAACAATCACAGACAGTGCAAGGCATGGGGTTAAAATATGGGATGGAGGAACTACTCAAATTAGTAACTGTTACTTGTTGAATTCGGAAAAAAATGGGGTTTACATCGAAAATGCCGGTACAGCTTTGACTGGCTGCAGTATAGCGGAAAGTAATAATTATGGTGTTTATATTAAGGATTCGTCTAATGCCATTACTATAAGTGGCAGCACTATATCAAACAATACTTCAGGGCAGATTTACGTTTCTAATTCACCAAATGTTAGTATATCCAGCACTCCGGTAGAAGAACTTACTGCTGAAGCGGCACCCGGTGAAGCAGAGGGCACCACCAAGGTAACGGCAGCGGCGGAAAGTGGAAACCACCTGGTTATCCAGGTTTCGGGCAGTGAAATTTCCACTCCGGACGTGCTTAACGCAGCCCCAAGCGGTGCAGGGGTAACTGACCCTTATACACCAGAGGACAATATTTCCGATGTAGATGCGGAAACAAATAAATATCTAGGTGTATATGAAGTAAATGCAGATGATAAGGTGCTTAGGTTTAAACTGCTAACCCTCACGGAAAGCGACATTAACATTTCAGATGCGCAGATGGTGGCGGCGGATAAGGATGCCCTTACCTGGGATATAATCAGGAATACGAACACGACACAAGACAATGTAACGGCAAACCTAAACTTGATTACCGAAGGCGAAGAATACCAATCAATTATTACCTGGTCTTCCTCGGATAACAGTACCATTACCGTATCCGGCCAGGTTTACAGGCCGGGCTACAACGAAGGGGATAAAGAGGTAACCTTAACCGCGACTGTTACAAAGGGTGACGCCAGCGACACAAGCATGTTTTCCGTTACCGTAATAAAGCTTCCCCAAACAGATGCAGAAGCAGTTGCCGGGGACAAAGCGGCACTGGAAATAATATTTGCACCCGGAGACAGCGCCGGTGCGGTAACCCAAGACCTTACCTTTACAACCACCGGAGCCAACGGCTCGACCATAACCTGGCAGTCCGGCAATCCTGCGGTCATATCAAACACAGGGGAAGTAACACGCCCGGTTTATGCCGGTGGTGATACAGACGTAACAGTCACGGCAACGCTGAGCAAAAATGAAGTCACTGACACAAAGACCTTCAACCTGACAGTAACAAAACTGCCGCCTTCCGGCAATGCAAATCTGGCGGCATTAACGGCAACGGGAATCAGCCTGACACCGGCATTCAACAGCGCTACAGAAAATTACAGTGCCGGTGTGGGACACGGTACAAACAGCATAACCATCACTGCAACCCCGGCAGATAATACCGCCACCGTTACCATAAACGGAACACCCGGCGGCAGCAGGACAATGGATTTGAGCGTCGGCAGCAATACCGTAACCATAGAGGTAACCGCCCAGGACGGCATCACTCAAAAGACTTATACCCTGGTAATAAACCGGTCCGGCGGTGGTTCATCTGGTGGAGGCGGGGGTGTCGGAGGCAGCAGACCCGCTACCAATGAGGTGAGTAAATTCATTAGTGCCGATGATGGTGGTGAGATCAGCATGGAAGGTGTCATGGTCAATGTGCCGGGTGGCAGCATCTCCGATGACGGGAGTTTCAGTATTAAAAAGTTAAGTGCTGGCGAGCAAAATTCAGTTGTATCTTCAGGCATGAGACTTAAGCTTTGTGGCGATATTTACGAAATCGAAACCACCGGGGACAGGGATTTCGGCGACAACACCATTACCATCAAAATTGCCTATGAGCCGGAGGATATTGAGGAAGGGGATCAGCCGGTAATGCACTATTACGATGAGGAAAGCGGGGAGTGGATTGCTGTTGAAACCACCACGGAATATGATGAAGAAACAGGCAGGTATTACGCGGTAACAACAGTCAACCACTTAACCAAGTTCGCTGTATTCAGCACTGAGGCTGAAGCAACTGCCATTAGCACAATAAAACTAAACATTGGCAACACCTCAGCCATAGTGGAAGGTAATCCCTATACACTGGACGCTCTGCCTTACCTGGATGAACAGGCCGGCAGGACGCTGGTGCCGGTGCGTTTTGTCAGTGAAGCCCTGGGTGCCGGCGTGGAATGGAATGCCAATGACCGCACGGTGACCGTAACAGACAGCGGCCGAACCATTATTCTCACCCTGGGTTCGCAAGAGGTTAGTATCGGTGAATTGAAGCAGAGCATTGATTGCGCTCCCAGAATACTTCCCCCGGGCCGTACCTTTGTGCCGCTGCGATTTGTCAGCGAAGCCCTGGGGGCCAAGGTGGATTATAATAGCAGTACCGGGCAGATTACCATAACCAGGTAGAATGGGACGAGGGGACAAGTTCCTTGTCCCAAAAATCCGGTAATTACACACCTTTTTAGTGGGAAATACTATAGCCGCGCGGTTACTTCATTATTTCTTTTTACGGGTGAAAAAGTTGAGACAGTGCCTTTTCCATTGTACCGCATAGTAGGGGGGTAAATAGCGAACACCAAAGATTAACCGTTCGGTGAAAGCCGGGCGGTTTTTTTTTCAACGTTAACTAAACATGGGACAAGGTACCTGTCCCCTTGTCCCATGTTTAGTCGGGGTTTAGTGGGTGGCTTTACAATATCAATAAAAACCGTGCAAAGGGAGGACTTGATGTATAACGTGGCGGTTATTGACAGGGACTTGGATTGCCTAAAAAATATGCTCCAATTGGTACAAAAAAATGTTCATATAACTTCGGTGACTTGCTTTCAACAGCCTGGCAGTTATCTGAAAGAAATAAAAAAAGGAAATAGTGATATAGCATTTATTAGGGTAGACAGCCCGGGTCTGCAAGGGTTATCCCTGGCCAAGGTGACGCAAAGGGTTTCCCCTGCGACGAGGATTGTTTTTATATCCAGTGTAAAAAGCTATGCAGTTATGGCCTTTGAGGAAAGGGCCAGCGGTTATTTAGTGCTGTCGGTAACGCAAAAGGATGTGGATGAAGTGGTTGCAAACATTAGAAGGCGGGATTACTGGGGACGGGGTAAATTTTGAAGGAAGAAGCATATGCAAGAAACATTAATTTTGTAAAGGGAGGTTTATGACCCGTAGTAAAGTTTAAGACCTTAATCTATCGAATCTCATCAAAGGTAACGGGTGAAATCATAAATAAGCAAGGGAAAGGATGATTAATTGTGCAATGCAGATTAAAACTGAAAAAGCTAACAATGGCATTGATCCTTATCTTTCTCTGCTCTATGGTATTGGGGGCCCTTCCCGTCCAGCCGGCTTCTGCCCAGTTTTTTGACATTAATGGGCACTGGGCGGAAAAGCAGATAAATAACTGGGCGGGCGGCGGTCTTGCCGGGGGGTATAGTGATGGTACATTTAAACCCGGTAAACAAATTACCCGGGCGGAATTTGTGGCCTTAATTAACCGGGCGTTTAAGAAACAGGATAAAATAGACCGGGCAGACTTTAAGGATGTTAAGGATTCTCATTGGTTCTACGCCGAAGTGGCAGTGGCTCAAGCAGACGGCTTTTGTACCGGCTACAGTGATGGTACATTTAGGCCATTACAGTCTATTACAAGGCAGGAAGCAGCCTCCATTATATGCAGACTGCTTAGTCTTGATGCAACGGATACCGGGGGCAATACTTTTACTGATGCCGAAAACATAGCACCTTGGGCTTGGGAGGCTGTAAATGCAGTAGCCAAAACCGGAATCATGAGCGGTTATAAAGACGGTAGCTTTAGGGGAACCAATCCTATTACCAGGGCTGAAACGGTTGTCACCCTTGACCGGGCCATAAATTATTCAAAATTAGCTATCGTCGAACCTGACGGTGTTACCGGTAATGTTTTATTGGATGGCAAGGCAATGGAGAACGCCGTTGTGTCGCTCTTTGCCGAGAAAGGTACTGAGCCCATAGAGACGACAATTTCGGATAAGGACGGAACATATGCGTTCCAAGTTGACGCGGGAATTTATGACATTACTGCTGTTAAAGATAAATATGTGGCTTATGCCGCAGGCGTTTCATTGTTTGAAAATGGTGCGGTGCAAGATCTTACCCTGGCTGAAGGTGCACTTATTAGCGGGCAGTTGCTGGATAAAAATGGTCATGCTCTAAAGAACACAAAGCTATTCTTTACCACTAATCCGACCTTTTTAACCACCACGGACGGTACGGGGGCGTTTTCGGTATATGTTCCGGGCGAGAAAAGGTATACGGTACGCGGTTACAAGAATAATAAGCCTGATTCCGGTCTGGAAATTCTAGCCGAAAAGGTTGAAGCCGATAAAAAAGGCAGCAGATCTATCAGCAGGATTAAGACCTCCTATGCCATGACTACGTCCAAAGGAAGCAGTAGCGGAGGAGGTGGCAACAATGCTCGTACAGTTGCTACTCCCACGACCACTCCTCCACCCGGTGCGGTGCTGACTGGTACTGAAGTTACTTTAAGCACGAGCACAGAAGGGGCTACCATTCGCTATACAATTGACGGAAGTGAACCAAACACAGAAAGTACCAAGTATTCCACGTCAATAACCATAACTGAAGCCGTGACCATTAAGGCCAAGGCATTTAAAAACGGTTGGAATGCCAGCAGTGCAGCCACTTTTTCCTATACTGTTATACCCCAAACAATTCCGGTTAACGCAATTTCTATAACAGGCGAAGGGGATGTAACAACCATTGAAGAAGGAGAAAGCTTGCAAATGACAGCGGAGGTTGAACCTGCAAATGCTACTGATTCAAGTATAACTTGGCATGTTGAAGCCGGCACCGGAACGGCGACCATTGACACAAACGGATTATTAACCGGGATAGGTGCGGGTACGGTTACAGTTAAGGCAACAGCCAATGACGGTTCGGAGGTATTTGGAAATGTTCAAATTATAGTGGTAAAACCCAGTCCCTTTGCCGGGGGTGACGGTTCAGGGAATAACCCGTATCAAGTGGCTACTGGTGAACAATTGGATAAGGTAAGGGAATACCGGGATAAACACTTTATTCAAGTGGCGGATATTAATTTAGGCGTATCGCCATGGAATGATGGGGAAGGCTGGGAACCGATCGGCGGTTACCTGGATGAGGATGCTTTCAACGGTAGTTATGATGGAAATGGGTATGTGATCCGTAATTTGCGGGTAGATAGAACAGGTAAAACTTATTCTAGCCTGTTCGGGAGAGTGAAGTATAACTGTACACTTAAAAATATCACGCTTGAAGACGTTTCGATCCGAGGAGGAGATGGTACGGGCGGCTTGGCCGGCTATGTGGAGGGCGCAGTCATTTCCAACTCTCATATCACAGGTATTGTAACCGGAACCGGGTATTACACAGGCGGGCTTGTGGGAACCCTTGCCAGTAGTACAATCACCGGTAGTCACTCAACAGCCGTAGTGTCCGGTGAGGATCGCTTTACAGGTGGACTGGTGGGGATGATTATGAATGGAGCATCTATTACTGATTCCCATGTAACTGGTAATATATCGGGTACCGAATACGTGGGCGGGTTGGTAGGAAGTAACGGTAGCGGTTGCACTATTAGCCAATCGGACGCTATTGCTGTTAGCGTCACGGGTAATGCCTATGTTGGCGGGGCAGCGGGACAAAATAGCGGTAATATATCTGAGAGTCATTCCGCTGGAACTGTTTTAGCCAATAATCGTGCCGGTGGTTTAGTAGGCTTTAATGATACCGGTGCCGGGATTGACGGAAGTTACTCTTCGTGTGAATTAACAGTGAGTGGAAATAATCCGGAAATGATAGGCGGTTTAGTAGGTTATAATAACGGGCTGATTAGCGAGAGTTATGCTTCAGGGGAAGTTGTGGATGTTTACTTAATTGCAGGAGGCCTGGTGGGATATAATTTTCTTGGTACAATAACCAGTTGTTATGCTGTGGGAGATGTTAGTGGAGCCAACCGTGTGGGTGGTCTGGTAGGGGACAGCAGGCAAGTAATAACCAATAGCTATGCCTCAGGTTCCGTTTCGGGTAATAGTGATATCGGCGGCCTTGTTGGGTTACTTGAGGGTACAGTTTCCAACAGCTATGCATGGGGTCTTGTTTCCGGTAGCAATCTTCTTGGTGGTCTGGTTGGGTCGTTAAATGGCGAAGGTACAGTTTCAAATTGCTATTTTGATACGGATAAAACCGGTCAATCGGATACCGACAAAGGAGTGCCCAAAACGACTGTGGAAATGATTGACCAAAACACTTTTACTGGCTGGGATTTTGGCACAGTATGGATCATTGATACCGATCCCGCATCTTACCCCTATTTACAATGGCAAACAGGTAATGTTCCACGGGCAGATTTGCCTGGTGTTTCACTAGGGCAGAGTGTCATGACCAAACAGGGTAACCCGGGACAATATGAAATAAACGCTATAAGCTATTCAAACAGCAGTAATGCTTACAAAAACGATGGAACGTTGGAGTTGTTGTTTAATGACGGTGATATTGATATTACCGTTACGGCATCAGTTTATAGGCCTGAAGCAACCATTAATGCAGCGGACAAATTAACAGAGTCCCTAAATGAAAATGAAGAATTTAACTCTGCTTATGAAGCAACAAATAGCTATAGTGGTTACATTATAATAACTAATAGACTCAAGGAAGAGGATAAGGAAGTTGTGATTCAATTTCGAGATCCAGATGACACAGGTGTAATGTTTAATGAGTACGGTAGCCAGAGCCAACCGGGCCGCGCGCCGGTAGCAGGTACCAGCACAACACCGGTTTTGTCAGGCTCATTTATCTCTGAGACTATAAAACTAAGAGTTACTCAATACCAGCTCGACAAAGTTGTACCGGTGGCTGTCTTCGCACATGATTCAGCTATAACTGTGGCTGAAAGAATCAGGGCTGCTTTGGCGGGAGACACTGATGTTTCAAAGGTATTAAATGTTTCGACTTCCGGAACGGATATTATTTTAACTCAAAGATCCGGATGTGAAGTTAGCAGCAAAATAGGATTATCTATTGCAAATGACGTATAATATGGGACGAGGGGACAGGTTCCTTGTCCCAAAAATCCGATAATTACACACCTTTTTAGCGGGAATTACTATGACATTGCGCTTACTTCATTTTTTTACGGGTGGAAAAGTTGAAACAGTGCCTTTTCCCTTGTCCCGAATAAAAGGGTGGCAAATAGCGAACACCAAAAGACTAGCCGTTCGGTGAAAGCCGGGCGGTTTTTTTTCGACGTTGACTAAAAGGGGTGGGGGGGTGGGACAAGGTACCTGTCCCCTTGTCCCACCCCTTTTTTGCTTATCATTTCCAACTGCCTTGAGATGGTTAGCCTATTGTGGGTTTTTCCCTATTTAGAAAATTATAAAAAGAATACCGGTTCCTTTCGTTCTTTAAATCTTTCACTTACTCTTATTGCAGCGTCTTTGACCAGGCCGGGTTTCATTGTTCTTGCATTTTGGGGGCAGCGCTTGATGCAAGCACAACATAAGATGCATTTTTCTTTATCAATCACAGCACTATTTTCTAAATCGATAGCCCCCACAGGACACTCCTCTGCACAAACTCCGCATTGCGAACACTTATCACTAACCGCTATAAAATCAACAATCCATGTCTTCGTTTCTCCTCTATAGGGATAGTAGCCCGGTACGTTTATATCAGAAATCTGATCGATTGATGAAATAGATAGCAGTTTTTCAGAAATTTTACTCCCAAATAATTCTGCATGGTTTAAGTCACTTGCATCAGGACGGGCTACGGCAATTGGCGTTTCGGAACTGGAAAAGGAGTGTTCCCCAATAAATGCTGCATAGCCGATGGGTATACATCTACGTTTTTTCATAGTATCTTTAAGCTCAAGTAGGGCATCGTCATAATCACGGTTACCATAAACGACAACACATACAGTAGGCGTATTATGAGCTTCAATGGTATTAAGCCATTCATTTACAAGGGCCGGCACTCTTCCGACATAAACCGGCACAGCAACAACTAGTAATTCATTTTCTGATGTTTGCAATTGTTGCCTTCTTGCATCTGGTTTGGTAATATCCAGTAACTCCATAGTGCCTTGATTAATTCCGCGCGCAATACCTTGAATAATCGCTTTTGTTGTCCCAGTAGGTGAAAAACAAACCAGTTTCAGTGATTTTATTTTCATAGATATCCTCCTTTTGAACAAGCTCTCCGGTTGGCCCGTTCATTTTGATTGCTATATTGGGAAAATCTAATGAATATCGCTAATCCAAATATTATCAGAATGCCTCCTACTACCTGTAAAAAATCTGGAACTTGCTTCCAAATGATAAAGGCGAGTAAGGTTGCTCCTACGGGTTCCCCTAGTATACTGATAGATACAACAACTGCTTTTACGTACTTCAATGCCCAACTAAAAAAGGATTGGCCGAAAATTGTTGACACAACAGCCAGAGCAACAAACCAAACCCAAGTATCAAAGGGATATCCCGTTAAAGGTTGTTTTGTAATCACACTTCCTAAAAGCAGTACCAAGGAACCGGAAAAATACACAATATAAATGTAAGGCAGTAAAGAAATTTTCTTTCTTACTCCTCTGCCGACTAATACATAGCAAGCTACGAAAATAGCACCGGCTAAAGCTAAGAAATCACCTAATAGGGCATTACCGCCACCATCAAAATCGCCATAGCCCAATACCATGCTGCCTACAATGGCTAATATTGCCCCTAAAAGGACTCGCGAATTAACGGATTCGCTATAGAAGAAATACCCTCCCAGCATAACAAATAAGGGATTAAGGGCAACAATTACCGTAGAACTGGAAATCGTTGTATAATCCAGCGATGTAACCCAAAAAGCAAAATGTAATGTGAGTTACGTTGAGTATGGGTTGACAGATTGGAATAGGGTGGAAAAACAGAACAACCACCCGGGCTTGCCCCAGATGGTTGAATATCCACAACTCTCTCCGTATAATGGTGTTTGTCCAGAACAACCA
>JAALLP010000216.1_pt1 | contig 21973 bp, 28 predicted proteins | sample 7245951 | NCBI WGS metagenome assembly JAALLP01 (sample SAMN13049199, study PRJNA578106) | oil field metagenome | isolation source: filtered produced water from oil reservoir B6 | place: USA:offshore Texas | collected 2016
ATTTTCTTCCGGTTGTTCTTGTCCGCCACAGGCCGCCAGGATACCTCCCACTGCTGCCAACATGACCAACACCAAAGCCAGTGCAATACCTCGTCTTACCTTAATGGTTATAACCCCCTTAATATTGTTATTTTAATATAATTTGAATAACCATCTTCCTCAATTCTTAACAGATGCAAAACTAAATTTAAGAGACTATGCCCGAGAGCCCCCCTTTCATCTATGTAAAATTTTAATTTTAATTAACCAGTCAGTCAAGAGAGTGGCATTATAAAATCCAGCCTGAATAATATGAGTTAAACGCATAGACTGGATATACTAACCTTTGGACACATTAACGCGCAAACCTAAACGCTGCCGGTAAGTTGTCACTTTACCGCTGTTTATATTTTACTCGCTCTTACGCATCCTGTCCACCCTTTTTTTGATAATATCCGATTTTTATTACCCGCCGCTGCCGCAGGTGGAACATTCCGGGTTTCTTTCGGTATCAACGCTGAAAAACTGCATGGACAGGGCATCATAAGTCAGGATTCTACCGGTGAGAAGTTCTCCCAGGTCCAATAGATATTTTACGGTTTCAGTGGCCAATACCGATCCAATCACTCCGGGCACGGCCCCCAGGATCCCCACTTCACGACAGGTGGGAGTTTTGGCACCGGGTTCCCGGGGGAAAATACAGCGCAGGCACGGGGAAGACCCGGGAATAATCGTCATGGCCTGTCCCACGTAACCCAATACCCCCCCGTACATATAAGCGGTTCCGTAACGAGCACAAGCCTCATTGATCAAAAAGCGGGTGGGGAAATTGTCGGTACCGTCTACTACAACATCATAATCCTTGATTATCTGTAGGTAATTATTTTCACCAAGTTTTTCCTGGTAATCTTTAACTACAAGGTCAGGGTTAAGTTCCCTTAATTTTTTCGCTGCCGATAAAACTTTGGGCCTTCCCACATCGGCGGTGGAGTGAATAATCTGGCGTTGTAGATTGGAATAATCAACTTCATCGGCATCTATAATTCCCAGGGTTCCCACTCCGGCGGCAGCAAGATAGAAAGCAACGGGGGAACCCAGCCCTCCGGCACCCACCACCAGTACTTTTGATTTTAATAGTTTTTCCTGCCCTTCCATCCCTACACCATTTAAGAGGATATTTCGATCATAGCGCCGGAGTTGCTGGTCATTCAGCATTTTATTTATGACCTCCTGGTGAACTACCCCTCCCTTCGCTCCGCTCAGGAAGGGGCTTCCTGGACGAAACGAATTCGTAGGTTTCCTGCTTCATCGTAACCCTGACGGGTTAGCTCCACAGGCATAACGTTCCGTGGTTCCCACGGTAGGGAAGCTATTATGCCGCTTCCAAGGCTCTTTTTAGTATATTCCGGGCTGCATTTACGTCCCGGTCAAGCATCAGACCGCAGTGGGGGCACCGGTGCATCCTAACAGATAAGTCTTTAGATACAGTTTTCCCGCATTGGCTGCATTCCTGCGAAGTACCGGAAGGGTTTACCTTGACAACCCTGCTGCCAGCCTCTTCCGCTTTGTAGCAGAGCATGGCAAGGAACTCGCCCCAACCCGCATCAGAAATACTTTTCGCCAGGTGGCAGTTCTTGACCATGTTCTTGACAACCAAATTCTCAACCGCTATCAGCTTGTAAACGTTGACCAGTCTGCGGGATTCCTTATGCAAAAAATCCCTGCGCTGGTTGCGAACCTTAGTATGTAATTTAGCTACTTTTAGCCGGGCTTTCTCCCGGTTGCGGGAACCCTTTTGTTTTCGAGAGAGCGCTCGCTGGGCATGTTTGAGCCGTTTTTCGGCTTTTCTGAGATACCTGGGATTTTCAATAGTGCAGCCGTCAGACAGCACTGCAAATTTATCCAAGCCCACGTCCAGGCCCGCGGCAGTACCAGGGTGTGTTTCTATCTGCTCGAGTTCAGTTTCCACAGCGAAGACAGCGTGCCATTTCCCGGTATTGCCCCGCTTTATATTGACGGTCTTAACAGTGCCCGGTATATTCCGGTGCAGTTTTATTTTGACCAAACCGATCTTGGAAAGTTTGAGCTTGCCATTTCGGAAAGACGCGCCCAGACCATCGCCGAACTGGGTGAAGGTGAGGGACTTGTATCTACCCTTACCCTTGAACCTGGGACAGCCTGGAGTTTCCCCGTTTTTTACCCGGCGGAAGAAACCGGCGAAGGCCCTTTCCACCCGGAACAGCACTTCCTGGGCCACCTGGGAGTGAACTTCTTTGAAAAAGTGGTTTTCTTTTTTGGCTTCTTTTAGCCAAACCTGCTGTTCTGTCCGGGTGACTGAACGTTTTTCTTTTCCCCATGCTTCTTTGCGTTGAGCCAAGGCAGTGTTGTATATCCGGCGGCAGGTTTCCAGCCAGCGCAGGAGTTTGCGTTCTTGTTCCTTATTGGGGTAGATGCGGAACTTATAGTTACGGATTACCTTGGGATTGAACGTATCGTTTGACATCCTCAAGTTTCACCTCACCCACGGTGGACAAAAAATAACTGGGAGACCAGAAATGACCACCCCATAATTGCTTTTTTACTTCCGGGAACTCCCGGAAAATCAGTCTTGCTGAAACGGACTTCAAGGAGTTGATAAACTTGGATAGCTGAATTTGTGGTTTGAAAGCAAAGATAATGTGAATATGATCTTTATCGGTCTCCTACTCGATTATTTGCCCATCAAACTTTTCAGCGATGCTTTTGTTTACTTTCTTCAGGTATTCCGATACCTCTGCTGTAAGCACCTTGCGTCGATACTTGATGCAGCAAATGTAGTGAAATCGCAGAGAATATACAGCATGGCAACCTTTGTCTAATTGGTATTTCATAGCTTTATTCTACAGGAGGTACCAATGCAAAACAATAGTTCTCTGGAAAAACACGGCCCGCCTTTCATCCCCGCCCTTCGCTCTCGCTTCGCGAGCAAGGAAAGCTCAGGACGGGGACTTCCCGGCGGGATAGTTTATCTTGTAAACCACTTTATAAAGGGCTTGTGATACTGATACATATATTTTTAGTGCTCGGGTGCCGCCTTCCGGCGGCATGGGCGTCTACCTTGAAAAAACTACTTTATAAAGTTACTTTTAGTGCGCGGGCGCCCCGGTGGTTTCCTCCGTTCGCTTCGCAATTATTCTCGTAGAGCGTATAAGCCCCCCTTGGAAACCCGCTTGCAGCAGACTGCTTGCCTACTTCTTCACGCCCTTTCGGGGTCATAGCTTTTGGGATTTGACGGGCTAAGCGCCGCTACTCAGTGCTCCGCTCTCTCCGGAAATCACCGGGTCACCCTGGTGATACTTTTTCATTCCCCTGCTGGTGCCGCCTTCCGGTGGCATGGGCGTCTACTTCAAGAAAGTCTTCTCCAAGAAATCTGCCACGGCTTTGTAATCACCCGGGGAAAAGCAAGGAACATTGTCTTCATCCGCATCTTCGTCCACCAGGGCCAGCAGTTCGCCGCTGTAAACCGCAGGCTTCGAAGTTTGCCCGTAACGGCGCACCTCGATTTTAGGCGTTTTTTCGGATTTAAAACCTTCAGTGATCACTATGTCCATTTCTTTCATCAGGCCGAGAATTTCAGACAACCCGGGATTTTCGATTTTTTTGTAGACCCAATAGCCGGATTGCCCCGCCAGGGAAATAATGTCCGCCCCTGCCCGGGCGTATTGCCAGGTATCTTTACCGGGTTTGTCAAATTGCATATCGCCATGATGATGTTTCACCGTACCCACCCGGTATCCGCGCCATTTCAGTTCCCTTACCAGTTGAACCATAAAAGTAGTTTTTCCCGAATTTGACCAGCCAACCACGGAAACTACAGGCGGCTCATTTAAGGGCTGCACTATTCCACCACCCGTATATCATCCCCGACCTTGACCGGCCCGCCCTGCAAAACCTTTATGAAAATTCCTTCCCTGGGCATTACGCAATCTCCGGCCTGCTCGTAAATGGCACATCGACTGTGACACTTCTTCCCTATTTGTGTAACTTCCCCCACACATTCCGCGCCTATCTTTAGTTTGGTTCCCACGGGCAGCGAAACAAGGTCAATTCCTTCGGTGGTCAAATTCTCGGCAAAATCTCCGGGCCCCACATCCAAACCTTGCTCAACCATTTTACGAATGCTTTCCATTGCCAGCAAGCTCACCTGGCGGTGCCAGGGTCCGGCATGGGCATCCCCCTTGAGTCCTGAATCCGGAACCAGTGTCCCGGAACCCACATTCTTTTTCCGCATACCCTTTTTAGGACTTGTACAAACGGCCTTTATTACTCCCAAGGGTCCTCCCCCTCCCTGCGATATTCACCGCTTTTGCCCCCTGTTTTTTTTAACAGGCGGGCATTATTGATGACCATATCCTTATCAGCCGATTTACACATGTCATAAATGGTAAGGGCGGCAACGGATACCGCCGTCAATGCTTCCATTTCCACCCCTGTCTTGCCCGTAGTATGCACAAGGGCCTCTATTTCAACTGTACCGGGCTCACGAAACCGGAAATTTACATTTACTCCGGTCAATACTATGGGATGGGCCATGGGAATAAGGCGCCCCGTTTCCTTGGCCGCCATAATACCGGCCACCCGGGCTACATTCAATACATCTCCCTTTTTAAAACCGCCTTCTTTGATAAGGCGCAAAGTCTCGGGCTGCATCAAAACTTCTCCCCTGGCCACCGCCTCCCGGACAGTGTCACCCTTGGTACTGATATCCACCATGCGGGCCCTTCCCCGCTCGTCAAAATGACTCAGTTCCGGAAAACCCGGCATTCCGCCGCTCATTTTACTGTTCCCGCTCAAATTATCATCCCCCGATTTGCGACATTAACTTCATTTTATCCTTCCATCCGTCACCCATACTATGCCTGTTTGGTTTTATTTTTGCCGCGTGGACAAACATTCTGCTGAGTTCCAGTAATGATGCACCGCTTCTCAGGGAGCTCTTAACATCTATCTCGCAGGCGCTGTACAAGCACGGGCGGATACTCCCGGTAGCCGTCAATCGCAAGCGGTTACAGGAAGTGCAAAAATGGTTGCTAATGGCCGTTATGAAACCTATGGTACCCGGGGCGCCGGCTATCCGGTAATAGCTGGCCGGGCCCGCACCAATCGGTTTATTAACTGGTTGGAGTTTACCCAGCCCGGCCTCTATACCCGCGCTCACCTCCCGGGCACTGACGAAACGTCCCTTGGCCCAGGAATCGGATTCACCGATGGGCATAAGTTCAATATAGCGTATATGCAGGGGATAGTCCATAGCCAACTTGGCCAGATCAATGATTTCATCATCATTTATCCCCCTGACAACCACCGTATTTATTTTAACTGGATGCAAACCAAGCTGAAGAGCAGTTTCAATTCCCCTTTTTACATCCTCCAAACTTCCCACCCGGGTGATTTTTTTAAACCGCCTCGGGCTTAATGTATCAAGACTGATGTTTACCCGCCTCAAACCCGCCTCCTTCAGCGATTTTCCCAGCTTACTCAGCTTTATCCCGTTGGTGGTGATGGCTATATCATCTATAGTTTCAACGTCTGCGGTGGATTGGACCAGCTTTATAACTCCCTTACGTACAAGGGGCTCACCACCCGTCAGCCGTATTTTTCTTATTCCTACACCTGCTGCTGCCTTAACCAGAGTTTCTATTTCCTCAATAGTTAATATCTCATCATGGGGTATGTGCTCCACCCCTTCCGGGGGCATGCAATAAACACAACGTAAATTACAGCGGTCCGTAACTGAAATTCTTAAATAGTTGATGTCTCTTTTGCAGGAATCTTGCATGTTTCTTCACCTTCTTTATTTTGACCGTTACAATCCTTATGCTTCAGCATGCATAACGACCCTAAAAAAATCACCTGCCAAACCATTTCTTAAAAGCATTTTCGAAGGCCTCTTTTATATCTTCATGAAAACCGCGGTAGCATTCCACCAGTTGCTTGGCCTCACCGGTTAGGTCGGTCCCCCCGCCGCTTTCCCCGCCGGCACGGCTCAGAACCAGCGATATACCCCACTCTTTTTCAAAGGATTTAATCTTTCCCCAGGCAGCACGATATGACATGTCCATCAAACTTGCCGCTTTTGATATGGAACCATACTTATCAATTAAGGATAACAGTTCAAACAGCCCGCCCCCGAAAGCCACCCCGTCCTTTTCCAGCCACACCTTGTAACCGGCTTTTACCTCGCTAAATAAACCGGGGCCCTTAACATGAGGGGCTGAAGTACGTGGCATACTTTCACCCCCTGAAAAACCTTTATCCCCCTCCCACCGGGGGAAACAAGGATACACGCTCACCTTCATTGAGAATATAATCCAACTCCCGGTATTTACCGTCAATCAATGTAGTAAAAACTTGATCTTCGGGTATACCTATCTGTTCTAACAAATCCCTCAAGCTGGAACCTTCTTTAATTTCCACCGAAAAGGGCTCTCCAAAACGTTTTTGATCAAGAAATCTTTCCAAACCGCTGAAGACCCGTACTTCAACCAGCATATAATCACCCCGAATTAGGTTGCATGCTGTGATAACACAGCATGCAACCTAATTATACTAAAAATTAAATACTTCGTCTAACTCTTCATCTTTAATATCAAACTTGGTATTGTGCGGTTCAAATTCCTCAGTGGTGAAGAATTCAGGCAAGCGGTCATCAGCCTTTGTAAAACCGGCCTTTTTATTGAATTCCCGCTCCACCTTGAGTATCTGCTGTCCCAGTGCCACCACATCATCAGGAGTCAACTCAGTACCGTACTGGGCGTTAATCATTTCCACGATGGTGGGAACACCCTCCGGGTTATCCAGAACGGCAAATGCCACAAACAGGCAAAGACCTGTTGCATCCACCGCAGCTGTAGCCACCTGCAGGTTGCGGGAAAGCTCAACCTGACCTTCACTCTTAGTGGGATCAACGTGACCGCCCACCTTGAGAATGTTAGCTGTTACGGCATAACCGGCAGTATGGTCAGCACCCATGGGGGTGGTAGCATAGGTTACACCGTTACCTTTACAGGAACGCGGGTCGTAAGCAGGTATACCCTGTCCCTTAACAGCCGGAATCCTGGTTACCCCGAATGCTTTACCGGCAACAGTTGAACCGCTGCCGATAATACGACCCAGGGAAGTACCTTTTTCCACTTCCTCCAGGGCCTTAATGGCTGCTTCACCGTCACCAAAGGGAATTACCCCGGCCTCGGCAAGCACACCCAGTGTGCACCCGGCCTCAATGGTATCCAATCCCACATCATTACAGATATAATTCAGTTTGGCCACAACGTCCAAATCATTAATCTCCAGGTTGGGGCCAAAGCACCATGCCGTTTCATATTCAATAGGCGCGCAAACCTTGCCGTCCGGCATGGGATATACATTGGAGCAGCGCATTATGCATCCCGGGTGGCAGGCATGGGTTGCCTTACCGCCACGCTCCTTGGCCACTTCAGCCAGCTTTTCACCACTGACATCATTGGCACCGTCAAAACGGCCCCTGGAGAAATTGCGTGTGGGCAGCGCACCTGCTTCATTGATGATATTCATTAACACGTTAGTTCCGTAAGACGGCAGCCCTTGGCCGCATACCGGGTGATCAAGCAGAATTTTAGAAAACTTCTTGGCAGCTGCCTTGAATCTCTCAGGATCTTTAACAGGCGCGTCAAATGTCTTGGGACAGTCAACTACAATGGCTTTAATCTTCTTGGACCCCATAACGGCGCCCAAACCGCCGCGCCCGGCATAACGGCTGCTGTTACCGTCACTGTCGTTGTTTGTTACGCCGGCCGAAGCCATTAACATTTCGCCGGCAGGACCAATGGTGATAACCGCAACTTTTTCACCGTACCTCTGGCGACAAATGGCGGTTGTCTCATAAGTTCCTTTGCCGGCCAAGTCATTAGCAGGAATTAACTCAGCACCCTCGGAATTAATTTTGATCATGTACCAGTCATTTCCCGCAGGAAGACCTTCCAAAACCATAGCCTTTATGCCCAAATTGGCAAGCTTCTGGGAAGTAATACCGCCGGCATTGGCCTCTTTGATGCCGCCGGTTAACGGGCTTTTACCCCCCACTGAAAGGCGTCCTGAAGAAGGTGCATTCGTACCGGAAAGCAAACCCGGCGCAATAACAAGCTTATTGAACCCGCCCAAGGCTTCACATGTTGCAGGCACCTCATCCAGCACCATCTGAGAGGTAAGGGCCCTGCCCCCTAGAGCAAGGTACTTCTCGGGCACATCCTCCCACTTTAATTCTTTTGCTGTCATGTTAACGCGTAAAATTTTAGGCACTTCACTTGCCCCCTTTGCCTTTTTGCTTCTGTTATCATTTGTGCACTTATAGTTATTCTCTGTAAAGTTGTTTTCTCCTTCTTGTTTTTGGCTGGGGGTGGAGGAAAATGCAGCAGCTTCCCCCTCATTATTCAAAGCCTTGCGGTAAATATCCATAACATCTTCCAGCGTAGCTGTACGCGGGTTGGTAAAACTACAGGCATCCTTCATGGCATTTTGAGCCATCACGTGCAGATCCCTTTCTTTTACTCCCAGTTCCTTTAATCCGGAAGGAATACCCACATCCGCCGAAAGCACTTTAATAGCATCTATAGCCACATCAGCGGCAGCTCTAAAGGACAACCCCTCGATATTTTCACCCATGGCTACAGCAATATCACTAAAGCGACCGGTGCAGGCAATTAAGTTAAAGCGATTGCATAAAAATCCGTTCAATATCCCCTTCGCTGACATCCCTGGGATTAGTAACAATGCAAGCATCATTAAGTGCATTTTTACTAAGGGTACTCACCAGTTCCTGCTTTAAACCCATATTGGAAAGACCGTGGGAAATTCCTATATCCCTAACCAACCGGCGAACCGCTTCAATTGCCTTTTGAGCTCCCTGCCACTTGCTGATTCCGCTCAAATCCTCCCCGAAGGATTCGGCAATACGGCAATACTTGTCAGCACAGGCAATTAGATTAAATTCCATTACATGGGGTAACAACACCGCATTTGTCTCCCCGTGATGCAGGTCCAACAACCCGTCAACCTGGTGAGTCATGGCATGAGTCGCCCCCAAAATGGCATTGGAAAAAGCCAGACCCGCCTGCAGGCTGGCCATTGCCATCGCGGACTTGGCCTCGAGGTTTGTACTGCAGGCCACGGATTCCCGCAGGTTATTTGCTATTAAGCGAATGGCATTTAAAGCCTGCACATCCGTGAGATGAGTCGCCGCCAAGGATACAAAGGACTCAATGGCGTGACTCAAAGCATCCACACCAGTAGCGGCAGTCAGCCTGGCATTCTTGGTTTGTAACATGTACGGATCAATAATGGCAATATCCGGCACCAGAGACTTAGAGATAATGGCCATTTTAATCTTCCGCTTGCGGTCAACCACAATGGCAAACTGTGATACCTCGGAACCGGAACCGGCTGTGGTTGGAACCATCAACATTGGCGGCAGCGGGTTTGTAATTTTATTTACCCCTTCATAATCCTGAATTTTGCCACCATTGGTGGCCAGGATTGCCACAGCTTTGGCCACATCAATGGCACTGCCCCCTCCCACACCCATAACGGCATCACAATCCGCAATCATATACCTTTGCGCGCAGTTATCAACTTCATTATCCTTGGGGTTACTGGTGATTTCATGACAGATCTCGTATTCCAACCCCACCTGATCCAGGTATGATAATGCCTTTTCAACCCACCCGGCTTTCATCACACCCTCATCGCTAACTATGAATATCTTTTTTGCCCCCAGGCGTAAAGCGCTTTCACCCACCTGGCTGATGGCACCTAATCCGAAAATAATTTCCGGCGCAACAAATTTACTTATTATCAATATAACACCCCGCTAAAAGCTGCTTTTTCACAGAAATTTTTACCAGGACTTTTTTCCCTTGCCTTGATTCATTTTTTTATATACCATTTCATTAGTGTTGCAAAAAACCTGCCTAAGCGAAGTGTAAATAATTGTATCGGCATACATTTTGCGAGTGACAAAAAACCGGTAAAATAATAAGCTAACGGTTAGTGCCAAGCACCTGGCGGCACCAGCAGAGGGATGAAAAAGTACCTAATAGGGTGACCCGGTGATTTCCGGAGAGAGCGGAGCACTGAGTAGCGGCGCTTAGCCCGTCAAATCCCAAAAGCCATGACCCCGAAAGGGCATGAAGAAGTAGGCAAGCAGTCTGTAGCAAGCGGCTTTCCGGGAAACACTTACCCGCTCCACGAGAATAATTGCGGAGCGAACGCAGGAAACCACCGGGGCGCCCGAGCACCAACAGTTACTTTCAAGAGAGTTTTTTCAAGGTAGACGTCCATGCCGCCGAAGGCGGCACCAGCAAAGAAATGAAAAGTATCGTATCAGGGTAACCCAAATATCGGGGTAAGGAGCTGGCAGCACCCGGAGCGAACATACGCAGATCAAATCAAAAGAGCGAACGGAGCGGAGGATCAGCGGCGAATCCTGTTTGAGCGAAGCGAGTTATGCAGCCGCCCGGAGCGGAGTGAGCTCATTCAATTAAAATGCCCGAGTAAGTGAGCGCAGGGTCAAGCAACGCTCAACAGGAAATCCATCGCCGAAAAAGAAGATATTCCAGTCAGAAAAAAACAAGGAGTGGATAATTTGTCGGACACAACAAAAAAAGAAATGAAAAACCGCGTCATCGTAACCGTTCTCGGGCCGGATAAAGTTGGCATAATTGCAGGTGTGGCCCAAATACTGGCTGAGAACAACATTAATATACTTGATATAAGCCAGACCATCCTGCAGGAATTTTTGGCCATGGTACTCATAGCCGACATGGATGCCAGCACGGTGGACCTTCTGGAGCTCAAACAAAAACTGAACGAATTGGGAGAAAAAATAGGGGTACGTATTGATGCCCAGCATGAAGACGCCTTCAGCTACATGCACAGAATATAGGGGGAAACATATATGCTCACAATGCAAGAAATAATGGAAACCATAAAAATGGTCCAGGAAGAAAAACTGGACATCAGAACCATTACCATGGGTATAAGCTTGCGGGACTGCTGCCACCCCGCCCCCCACAAGGCCGCGGATAAAATTTATGATAAAATCACACGCCTGGCCGAAAATCTGGTACCGGTGGGGGAAAACATTGCCCGGGAATTCGGTATTCCCATTGTCAACAAGCGTATTTCAGTTACCCCCATATCTCTGGTGGGTGAATGTACGGAAATTGATGACTACTATATCTTTGCCCGGGCCATGGACAAGGCAGCAAGGGAAGTAGGCGTTAACTTCATAGGTGGTTTTTCAACACTGGTTCACAAGGGAATGACCCGGGGAGACGCAAAGCTTATTCAGTCTATACCCCGGGCCCTGGCGGAAACCGAAAGGGTGTGCGCGTCGGTTAATGTGGCCACCACCAAGGCGGGTATCAATATGGACGCGGTTCACCTGATGGGAAACGTAATTAAGGAAACCGCGGAGAGAACCCGGGATAAAGACGGTCTGGGGTGCGCAAAACTGGTTACCTTTGCCAATGTGCCGGAAGACAATCCCTTCATGGCCGGAGCTTTCCACGGTGTAGGAGAGCCTGAATCCGTTATAAATGTGGGAGTCAGCGGCCCCGGCGTAGTCAACAGGGCGGTAAGCCGCGTCCGGGAAGCTGATTTTGGCACCCTGGCCGAAACCATTAAAAAAACAGCCTTTAAAATAACTCGTATGGGGGAACTGGTGGGACGCACCGCAGCATCCCGGCTGGGTGTCCCCTTTGGTATTGTGGACATTTCCCTGGCCCCTACCCCCGCAGTGGGCGACAGCGTGGCGGAAATACTGGAATCCATGGGCCTGGAGCGCTGCGGAACCCATGGAACCACCGCGGCCCTGGCCCTTTTAAACGATGCGGTTAAAAAGGGTGGTGCCATGGCCTCATCCTACGTGGGCGGGCTGTCCGGCGCCTTCATTCCGGTAAGCGAGGACGCCGGCATGGTTAGAGCCGTTGAAGAGGGGGCCCTTGGCCTGGATAAATTGGAAGCAATGACCTGCGTATGTTCCGTTGGTTTGGATATGATCGCCGTCCCCGGAGATACCAGCGCGGAAACCCTGGCGGCCATCATCGCCGATGAAGCAGCCATAGGGGTTATAAACCAGAAAACAACCGCCGTGCGCATTATACCCGCGCCGGGTAAGAAGACAGGGGATCGCGTAGAATACGGTGGGCTATTGGGAAGCGCCCCGGTAATGCTCGTACACCCCTTTTCCTCCACCGAATTCGTGCGCAGGGGAGGTCGAATCCCGGCACCGGTTCACAGTTTAAGCAACTGATCCATGCAGCGACAGCGACAGGATAATTCCTGTCGCTGCTCTGTCTAGCCTGCATGGTAGCCCATACTACTATTGTTTTTGTACGGTATATCATGCTTGCTATAGAGTCCAGAGAATCCAGGGATTTAAAATCACTGGGCGAGTTGTTTTTCTATTGTTGTGATGAACTGGATGATATTAAACTTTTTGAAGCATATGTCCACATCAACCCTTGTTATAACCGGAGAATTATTGCCCCACATTGCCCATCCCGCTCCCATCACCATTACATTAAAATAAAAACCGTTATTGCTTTTATTGCTTTACCGATTTCCAACACTATTGCTTCACCTTTTTCGCCATATTATTCGGATTAATCACCAGTGTTACCTTTATAACCAAAAAATACAAACCCCAACACCGGTAATAAAAATCACCTTTTCCTACAGATAATAAAGCAAATACCACAAGGAGGCCGTAAATGTATCAAACAATCATAATTGGGATGGGACCCGCAGGTCTTACCGCCGCAGTTTACGCGGCACGAAAAAAAATGAAGGTTCTCATTTTGGGGAAAGAATTTGGTGGCCAGGCCTCATGGACCGGTGAGATAGAAAATTATATGGGGTTTCAGTACATAAGCGGGCCGGAATTGATGCACCGCTTTGAAGAACAGGTTAAAGAATACCCGGTGGAAAGGCACATGGTTGAAGTGGACAATGTCACCCGCCGTAATGGCATATTTATTGTAAAGTGTAAAAATGGCCGGGAATACCGGTCGGAGACGGTAATTATAGCCGCGGGTAAATCCCCCCGCAGGCTGGGTGTGCCCGGTGAGAAGCGTTTCACCGGCAGCGGTGTCAGCTACTGCGCCGTATGTGACGCTCCCCTCTTCGCGGGGAAAAGAGTGGCGGTAATCGGCGGCGGAAATTCAGCCCTGGAAGCAGCCCATGATTTGATTAAAATTGCCCATCACGTTTATATAGTATCTTTGGAGGAGTGGACCGCCGACGCAATACTGGCGGACAAAGTAAAGGATGCCCAAAACATGACCAAATTAGTGGGCTGGAACACAGTTAGTATCGACGGGGAAAAGATGATAAAGGGGATTACCTTAAGGTCGCTAAACGATCCGTCACAGGAAAAGAAACTACCGGTAGAGGGTGTATTTGTTGAAATTGGAACCATTCCCAACAGCGGCCTGGCAAAAAATCTTTTACAAATGAACAATAACGGTGAAATAATTGTGAACTGTGACTGCACCACTTCGGTACCGGGGGCCTTTGCGGCGGGGGATATAACAAATATTCCCGAAAAACAAATCATCGTGGCCGCGGGTGAAGGAGCCAAAGCCACCTTAAGCGCCTACAAATATTTATTATGGCTGGAGCCCGGTTTAAAAGCAAATTTATCTCCCCCGGAAATTACGGCCAATGAATACCAAAACCAGGAGTTACCTCTCCATTAAGAAAGGAGTTATTAATTATGCTGGACGATTATACCAGGTTTCAGGCCAACGATGAAATAGCCCTGCTTCATGCCATTTCCATGACCGAGGTAACAGCCAAAAAGGCCGAGCTATACCAGGGGCTGGCTAAAAACCCGGAAGTAAAGAAATTTTTTGAGCGAAGGGCATCTTTAATACGAAAAGTCAATGAGCATATTAGAAAACACCTGGATAAACTAGGGAGGGCTTGATAAATGCACGATCTTGATATGCTTTACGATTACTATACCGGTGTTAACCTGGCTGCCGGGGGTTATGCAACGCTGTCCTGCCGGACCAAGAATGATAAGGTGGAGAAGCTTTTCAGGGATTTAACGGGCCAGGTAATGGATGAAAGTAAAGCAACTGCGGAATTGATAATAAAATTGGGGGGCAATTTATACTAATCAAGATCCTGTTCGATCTCCTTTAGTATAACCATGGCCTTTTCCAGGTCCCTTTCCCTGACCGCCACCTTTATACCGGACAGCAAGGGTGTATTCAAAGCAGAGTGTTCATGATAAATAAAAGATCAATCCCTTCGCTTTCCAATAACCCCCGAAAAATATGAGCTTCATTGGCATTTAAAAAGCTGGCTATCACCCGGGGCCGGTTTTTGTTTTTATCCCCCATCCGGCTCACCCTTCCAAGCCAGGCAGTCCAAAAATTCCGTGTGTATCCTTCCATTGGACGCCGCGATGTCCACATATTCACCCAAGCGCAGCGGCTGCCCGGTCAAGTCGCTCACTTTTCCCCCGGCTTCTTCCACCAGCACCGCCCCGGCAGCCACATCCCACGGGCGAAGAGATACCTCCCAAAAACCCGTGAGTCTTCCGCAGGCTACATAGGCAAGCTCCAGGGCAGCGGAACCCAGGGCCCGCAGATTATTACAGTTATCAATCACCCGTTTCAAATTTACCCTGTGCATGCGGGGACGGCAAGCAATATTACCCGGATAACCGGTTACCAGCAAACTGTGTCCCAAATCACCCACGGTACGATCCACGGTTATGGGGCTACCGTTTAGCATGGCGCCTTCTCCTTGCACAGCCGTGTACGTTTCCTGCCGGAATGGATCGTGTACCACTCCCAGCACGGGAACTCCCCGCTGAGCCAGTGCAATGGAAACAGAGCAAAACTCCAAGCCGAAAACAAAGTTCGTGGTCCCGTCCAGGGGATCCACATACCACGTTTCGGTATCACCGTGACAGGATAACCATTCCCGGCCGGACTGGTGTTCCTCCCCCATTACGATATGGGAGGGAAAAGCGGTTTTGATAAGCTGCAGTATTATATCCTCGGCCTGCCGGTCCACCTCCGTTACCAGATCGGATGCACAGGATTTATTTTCGGTAATTTTATGCCGGTTTACCCTTTCTTTGATCAGCTTGCCGGCAGTTTCAGCGGCCCGCACAGCCACCCGCAATTCATCCCTGTACCGGTTTGTCAATTGGGACACCACCTCTAAAAACCTCTTGGAACCAATACGCGCCGCTGAACCTGGTTATTCCCGAACTTGACCCTCACCAAAAATAATATATTTAATGGTGGTCAATTCCTTCAGCCCCATGGGGCCGCGGGCATGCAGTTTTTGGGTACTGATGCCTATCTCCGCCCCGAAACCGAACATACCGCCGTCGGTAAAACGGGTAGAAGCGTTAATGTACACTGCTGCAGCGTCAACTTCCCGCTGGAACCTGCGCCCGTTATGATAACTATCGGTAATAATAGCTTCGGAATGCCCCGTACCATACCGGTAAATATGATCCATTGCCTCATCGATACTTTCAACTACTTTGACAGCAATAACAAGATCCAGGAATTCAGCCGCATAATCATCCTCAGTAGCCGGGGTTACCCACGGAACAATGTTGCGTGTCTTTTCGCAACCGCGGACTTCCACCCCGCTTTCCTTTAGTTTTTGTAAAGCAGTGGGGAGAAACTTTTCCGCTATCTCCTTGTGAACCAGCATGGATTCAATGGCATTGCAAACCCCGGGGCGCTGGCACTTGGCATTAATTACAATATCCTCAGCCATTTCCGGATCTGCTTCACTGTCCACGTATACATGGCAATTACCCACCCCGGTTTCAATAACGGGTACGGTGGCATTTTGGACCACGGTTTGTATTAACCCCGCTCCTCCCCTGGGGATCAAGACATCCAGGTATTCATTCAATGTCAGCATTACATTAACCGCCGCTCGATCAGTATTCTCAATGAGCTGAACGGCCCCCTGAGGTATTCCCGCGGCTTCGGCGGCAGCGGCAATAACCCGGGCAATGGCTTTGTTAGAATTAATAGCCTCGGACCCGCCTCTCAAAACAACGGCGTTACCCGCCTTCAAACAAAGGCCGGCTGCATCCACCGTAACATTGGGCCTGGCTTCGTAAATTATTCCCACCACCCCCATGGGAACACGGATACGCCCAACCTGCAAGCCATTGGGCCGGGTCCACATGGACTCCACTTCTCCCACGGGATCGGCAAGGGAACTCACTGTCTCCAGCCCCCGGGCCATATCTTCCACCCGTTCTTCCGTTAACAGCAACCGGTCAATAAGGGCCTTTGAAAGCCCCTTTTCCTTACCGGCTTCAACGTCCCGGGCATTTTCCTTTAATATGTAATCGCTTTGCTTGCGCAACTCCCCGGCGATGGCTAAAAGAGCATTGTTTTTAACACCGGTGGAGGTATAGGCCAGCTTCCTGGCGGCCTCCTTGGCAGCCTTGGCCTTTGCTATTATTTCCTTTTCCATGAAACTACCCCCTTATATATCCAGCACAAGGTTATTGCGGTGTATTACCTCATCAAAATCCTTATGGCCCAGGACCCGGGAAATTTCCCCGGTATGTAAGCCCTTTATGGCCTCAACCTCCCGGGCTGAATAATTAACAATGCCCCGGGCGATTTCCTTGTTTTCAAAAATAACGCTAACAGTATTGCCTATTCCGAAATCACCTTCAACCGCTGTAACTCCCGATGGAAGCAAGCTTTTACCGTTATCCAAAATGGCCTGTGCCGCACCCCGGTCAACATGAATTTTGCCCTGGATGGAGGAGCCGTAAGCTATCCAGCGTTTTTTATTCCGGAGCCTTATAGACGGCCAAAATGACGTTCCCACCAGTTCCCCGGCCAGAATCCTGCGCAACACATCTTCTTCGGAAGCACGGGCTATAACAGTCACCATACCCGAGTGCATGGCTATCCGGGCCGCGTGAATTTTGGTGACCATTCCCCCTGTACCCCGGTCCGTACCCACACCGCCGGCAAGCTCCTCAATTTCCGGGGTTATTTCAGTGACCTGTTGTATCAGGCGGGCAGACTTATCAGTCCTGGGATCCCCCGTAAATAACCCGTCAATGTCCGAAAGTAATATCAGTAAATCGGCATCCAGGAGACCCGCCACCAGAGCTGCCAGGTTGTCATTATCCCCCAGTTTTATTTCATCAATTGCCACGGTATCGTTTTCATTAATCACCGGGATTACATCCATCTGCAGCATTGCCAGAAGTGTGTTCCGGGCATTCAAAAATCTTTTCCGGTCAGCGAAATCCTCCCGGGTAAGGAGAACTTGTCCCACCGTCATGCCGTACTCGGCAAAGAACTTCTCATACATATGTAACAGCAGCCCCTGCCCGATGGCAGCCACTGCCTGTTTCTCCGGTATAGTGCGCGGGCGCCGGGAAAGCCCCAGTTTCCCCACTCCAGCCCCAATGGCCCCCGAGCTAACCAACACCACTTCCAAACCCTGGTTATATAAGTCGGTGAGCTGGCGAGCCAGCTTTTCCAATTGAGACAGGTTAAGCCTGCCTGTATGGTGGGTAATGGAACTGGTACCGACTTTAACCACCAATCTCTTTACTTCTGATAAATCTCTCTTTTCCACAGACATCATTTTTGCCCCGCTGTTTAGATTATTTCATTAATATAACATAATCCACCCTGTTTTTCCATACATCCCCTTTGTGCCGGACCAAACTCTTTATTCGACAAAGTCAAATTCAAAATCCCCTATCCGCACCGCAGATCCTTCTGTGGCACCTGCTTTACGAAGGGCTTTTTCCAGCCCCATTACCTTCATGATACGCTGCAGGCGATAAACTGCTTCCTCGTTCTCCAAGTCTGTCATGGCCACGTGTTTTTCTATTTCCTTTCCCCGGACCACAAAAATTCCGTCTTCCCTATCAATAGTAAACCGCGGCTCATGCCGGTGAATTATCTCCTCTTCTTCCTTCTCATCCTCAATCACCGGCTGCCGGAATAATTCCTCAAGCTTAGAGGCCATCTCCCGGACCAGCAGCTCAAGCCCCTCCCCGGTTGCTGCGGATACCGGAAATACCTCATAAGAATCACTCAACTCATCCTGCAGCAAAACTAAATTTTCCCTGGCGCCTGTAAGATCCACCTTGTTGGCAGCCACCATTTGGGGCCTTTGGGCCAATTCGGGACTGTAACGCCGCAGTTCATTATTGATAATTTCGAAATCCTTCAGAGGATCCCTTCCCTCGCTGCCTGAAACATCAATCACGTGTACCAGCAGGCGGGTTCGCTCGGTATGTCTCAAAAATCTGTGCCCCAGCCCGGCACCGGTATGGGCTCCTTCTATCAACCCCGGAACATCCGCCACCACAAAACTGGTGTCCCCGGACCGGACAACTCCCAAGTTGGGATGAAGGGTAGTAAAGGGGTAATCCGCTATCTTGGGTTTAGCAGCTGAGATACGCGATATTATTGTGGATTTTCCCACATTGGGAAAGCCAATCAAGGCAACATCCGCCAGCACTTTAAGCTCCAGTTCCAGCCAGCGCTCAACTCCGGGTTCACCCTTTTCGGCAAAGGAAGGAGCCTTATTTTTGGCCGATGAAAACCTGGTATTTCCTCTTCCCCCGCGCCCCCCGGCGGCAACGGTGACTTCCTGGCCGTCTTCCACCATATCCGCCAGCAGTTCCCCGGTTTCGGCATCTTTAACCAAAGTGCCGGTGGGTACCCTGATAACCAGGTCCTCTCCTGAGCGCCCGTGCATGTTTTTACCCTGGCCATGCTGGCCCCGGCCGCCTTCATAGTGGCGCTTATATTTAAAGTCCACCAGCGTGCGCAACCCGTTATCAGCACGTAGGATTACATTACCACCCCTGCCTCCGTCACCGCCCCAGGGGCCACCTTCCGCAACATATTTTTCCCGGCGAAATGCCACGCAGCCGTTACCGCCGTTACCACCTTTAACATAGATTTTGGCATGGTCGTAAAACATATTTCCTCACCTTTTTTAATTAATGTTGTTACCATTGGAATATTGTATATTTTTAAATGACCCCTTGGGGCCGTTTATGTACTTGATTTAATCCACTGTACGAGGTAAAACCATTTCCACTGTACATGCCCGGGATTCCCGGGCAACAGTACAACTTAATTGTCCCCGGTATTCAGCCAGAGCAGCGTTTATTTTGGCCAAAGGCGCTACCATTTCCTCATAATTAGGGCTCACTGTAAATTTAAGCGTACAGCCGCAGTTTTCCCCTTTCTGGTATATATCAATCATCAAGCAGGGGTTTTCCGTTTCCCTTTCGCGGTCAATAAAACGAAAAACATGGAACAAGCAATCATGTAAAGCTTGTCCCGCCACCGCACCCGGCACCAAGCAGCCCTCCAGGTCGGATTGGACATTATATACGGTTCGGGCCTCGGCACCCGCTGCCATCTCCTCTCCTAACAGAAAGGCGGCAGCCATCTCCGGCACCTTTAGATGTACCACTTTGCTCAGTCGCTGTAAATTATGGGTTACATCCCGTATGTATTCCCCCGCCCGTTCCTTTTTATTTAGCTGCAGGTAACCGGATATAACCTGCAGGTGATTTAAAAAATCATGCCGCATCAGGGAAATAACCTTTATCATGTCCCGCGAGTTTATGATACACACCCCCTTGAAAATATTAACATATTATAGCTTTTCGGTCTGGATATGGAATACCCTGCTCCGGGACAAAAAAAACACGCTGAATAAACTCTTCTCTGCGTGCTCCTCTCTCGCCGCATTCAAATGGAAGACGGTTCTGGGCTTGAATGCTACCTTGAAAAAAGGTCGCACATGGGGACGGTTCTATTGTGCTAAAAGTTACTCTTAGTGCTCGGGTGCCCCGGTGGTTTCCGACCAAAGTAAAAAGCCAGCTGAAAGCTGGCTTTTAATGCCTTTAACTGGTAGCTGCAACTTTTTCAACTTCTTGTACGTTAACTACCGTTTTGCTCTTACCTTTTTTAACAAAGGATACCAGACCGTCCACCTTGGCAAAAAGGGTATCATCTCCACCTTTGCCCACATTGCGGCCCGGGTGAATTTTAGTGCCCCGCTGGCGAACCAATATGCTGCCCGCGGATACCAGCTGGCCGTCTTGACGCTTAACCCCTAGAAACTTAGGATTAGAATCACGACCGTTCTTGGAACTACCTACTCCCTTCTTATGAGCCATGTCCTCACCTCCTGTTCAAGGAAACCTGTCTATGCTTCAATCTTTTCTACTTCAACTTCGCTGAAGGGCTGGCGGTGACCTTTTTTGCGCCGGTAATTCTTCTTGGGCTTATATTTAAAGACTATAATCTTTTTACCTCTACCATGGCGTTTAACCTTAAAACGCACCTTGGCTCCTTCAATAACCGGTGAGCCAACGGTTAATTGCCCATCTTTGCTTACCGCCAAAACCCTGTCAATCTCAAAGGATTCACCCGGCTCGGTGTCCACCATTTCAATAAACAGGGTCTCTCCTTCCGAAACCCTGTACTGTTTACCGCCGGTTTCAATAATAGCATACATACCCACTTACCCCCTTTTATTTAGGACTCGCCGGAACGAGTGGAATTATTCCTTGTAAAACCCGGCCCGAGCGGTTTCGCGGGTGAACTGACAACCCACACTAGCCTATTTTAACCCTTAACAGTAACAGGTGTCAAGAAAAGTGTTTCCGCCACTCCAGCATAAGTATGAAAAAGTATCACCAGGGTGACCCGGTGATTTTCGGAGTAAAAGGAAAATTGCGGAGCAAACGGAGGAAACCACCGGGGCGCCCGCGCAATACAAGTAACTTTAAAGTGGTTTTTTCAAGGTAAAAAAGGTAGCACAAAAAAACCGTCCCTGTGTGCACTCACAATTGTATATCACGTATATACGTGATATACTTAAATAAGTGGAGGTGATGGAAGTGGAATACCAAAATATTACTTTATCCATTCCCAAGGAAATATTGAAAAAGGTCAAGCACATAGCCGTGGAGAAAAACACGTCGGTATCCGGATTGTTGTCACGTCACCTGGAAGATATTGTAGCCAGGGATGCCGCATATAAAAAAGCAAAAGCAAACCAGATGGAGATCATGGAAAAAGGTTTTGATTTGTTAGGCGCGGAAAAAGCAGCATGGAGCAGGGAGGAACTGCATGATCGCTAGTGAGGAACGACAATTCGTTGATACCAATATTTTCGTTTATGCTTACGACAAGGGAAAGGGCATGGAGCAAAAACTGGCCCGGGAGTTGATAACCGGACTTTGGGAAGATGGCAGGGGATGCGTCAGTATACATGTCTTGCAAGAGCTTTACGTAGTAATGACCCAAAAAGTTTCCACCCCCTTGTCTCCCGGAACAGCGTCTCAGATTATCGCTGATCTAAGTGTATGGCACCATCATGTTCCAAATACCGGTGATGTCTTAGAGGCCATTAAAATACAACAAAGGTACAAGATTTCTTTCTGGGATGCAATGATCGTAAACAGTGCCTGGAAAACCGGCTGCAGCATCATCTGGACGGAAGACTTAAACAGTGGACAGGTTTATGGGAACGTAACGGTTTATAACCCGTTTGAATTGTCAAAAAGTTAATAAGTTAATGGCCTGACCCCATTTAGTTATTATAGCACTTCGTTTAAGCTTCCGCTTCTTAGACCTTCCAGGTCCAGTGTAACGTAATGGAAACCCAGTTCCTTCAACCCTGTAATTACCGAATCCAACTTACCCGGTTCCAAGATTTCGATAAATTCTGCCGCCGGTATTTCCACGCGTACCAGAACACCGTGGTGCCTTAAACGGACATCCCGGAACCCCGCCTTGTGCAACAATGCCTCACCCTTCTCTATTTGCTCCAGTTTCCGGGCGGTTATTGACTGGCCGTAGGGAATGCGGGAACAAAGACAGGGGGAGGACGGTTTGTTCCAAACCGT
>JAALLP010000175.1_pt1 | contig 21592 bp, 16 predicted proteins | sample 7245951 | NCBI WGS metagenome assembly JAALLP01 (sample SAMN13049199, study PRJNA578106) | oil field metagenome | isolation source: filtered produced water from oil reservoir B6 | place: USA:offshore Texas | collected 2016
TTGAAAAGATCATTGAATAAAGAGAATGTGGGAGGGATTTTTCCCAATTTACCACAAGGAGGTTAAAAGTTTATGGCAAAAAAGCTTTTGAGGGTTGTGAAATTACAATTGGAAGCTGGCAAAGCGACACCTGCTCCACCTGTTGGACCGGCACTGGGGCAATATGGTGTAAATTTGATGGAATTTTGTAAGAAGTTCAACGCTGCAACTGCGGATCAAGCAGGAACATTGTTACCAGTAGAAATATCTGTTTTTGAAGATAGGTCCTTCACGTTTATAGTAAAAACTCCTCCCGCTTCTTTTTTAATAAAAAAAGCTGCCGGTCTTAAATCCGCCGCCAAGGAACCAGGCAAGGAAGTTGTTGCTAAAGTTAAGAGGAAACAGCTTCGTGAGATTGCTGAAATGAAGATGAAAGATCTGAATGCTAAGGATTTAGATGCGGCTACGAATATTATTGCCGGAACTGCAAGAAGCATGGGAATAGAAATTGAAGATTAAGAAGGGAGGAGAGGTTTATGCCAAAACATGGAAAAAAGTATAAAGAAGTGATAAAACTTGTTGATAAACAAAAAAAATACGGTATCGATGAGGCGTTGGATTTAGTTAAAAAGACTTCTTACACAAAATTTGATGGTACTGTAGAGCTTCATGTACTTTTGGGAATAGATCCCAAAAAGGGAGATCAAAACGTTAGAGGTACAATTTCCCTGCCCAAAGGTACGGGTAAAAATGTGAGAGTTTTAGTTTTTGCGGAGGGAGAAAAAGCTGAATTGGCTAAGCAAGCAGGTGCTGATTTTGTTGGTTCGGATGACTTAATAGATAGAATAAACAACGAAGGCTGGACTGATTTTGATGTAGCAATTGCCTCTCCTGATATAATGAGGAAGATAGGAAGGCTTGGTAAAGTATTAGGTCCACGAGGTCTTATGCCTTCTCCCAAAGCAGGAACAGTAACCGATGACGTAGCACAAGCAGTTAAAGAGTTTAAAGCCGGCAAGGTGGAAGTTAGAAATGACAGAACGGGAAACATACACGTGCCTATCGGCAAGGTTTCTTTCGATAATGGTGATTTAAAAGAAAACTTAATTGCCGCTTTTGAACAATTAATGAAGATGAAACCAGAAAGTTCAAAGGGAAAATTTATTAGAAAAGCTGTGATTGTTGCTACAATGGGACCAGGTATCAATATCGATTTGAGCACATTAACCTTAACATCTGTTGCCTAAGTTATGGTACTTTAAGTAAGTAATAATAGGATGCGTGCCAAAGAAAGTAGGTCTTTAATTGGTTAAAGAGGCAGAATCTCGCCTACCGAGGTACGCGGAAAAAGGAATAATTTTTGTTCCTTTTAACCGCTACCCGTTGCGGTTTTTTTTATTTAAGGAGGTGTTATTTTTTGTTAACTAAAGAACGTAAAAAGTCTTTAATAGACAACTTTATCGATGCCTTGGATTCTTCTCCTGTTATTTTGTTTATTGATTTTACTGGAATGTCAGTGGCAGAAACTAATGACTTCAGAATAGAACTGTATAAAAACTTTGGAAAGGATGTAGTTTACACCGTCTATAGAACTTCTTTATTAAAGACGGCTGTCAAATTAGCTGATAAGGAATTGGAAAACTTTGAAAATTTTTTTGAAGGTAGTACAGGGGTTATACACGCTGAGGAATCAGACCCCATTGAAGTGTTAAAAGTAGTGAAGAAATTTTCCGATTCTCACAATAATAAACCTTTTATTAAAGGTGGAGTTTTGGAAGGAAAGATTTTTGATTCAGCTCAAGCTGAAGAGTATGCGAAGCTACCGTCGAAGCAAGAGCTTTACGCCACTGTTGTTAGGTCTCTTAATAATCCTATTTCTGGTTTGGTAAATGCTTTAACTGATAATTTAAGAAAACTAGTGTATGTGTTTAACGCTATTAAGGAGAAAAAATAAGTTTGGAGGTGTAGGAAAATGACAAAAGAGGAACTTATAAACGAAATTAAAAATATGACCGTAGGAGAACTGGCTGAATTAGTAAAAGCGCTCGAGGATGAATTTGGAGTTTCTGCAGCAGCCCCCGTAATGGCAGCAGTACCAGGTGCAGCAGGTGTTTCTTCCGCACAGCAAGAAGAAGAAAAAACAGATTTTGATGTTGTTTTGAAAAGTTTTGGAGACAAAAAGATTGGTGTAATAAAAGTGGTAAGAGAAATCACAACTTTGGGTCTAAAAGAAGCTAAGGATCTCGTAGAAAAGGCTGGAACTCCAGATGCAGTGATAAAAGAAGGTGTCCCAAAAGAAGAAGCAGAAGAAATAAAGAAAAAACTTGAAGAAGCAGGAGCTGAAGTAGAATTAAAATAAGTCGAATTCGAAATTAAGTTGAAGTCTTTTTTTAACCTTTTCTTCAAGAAAAAAAGTTATAATTGTGTTCGCATTGGACATTATGTCTAATGCGATTTTTCGCTTATTTTTAACCAATATTATTTTGACTAAATACCGAGGTGGTTCCTTTGAATACGGTCACAAGAGAAGTTGGTAGGAGAGAAAGAAAATTTTTTGGAAAAGTTCCTGAGAAATCTGAGATATATGAGGATTTAGTGAAAATTCAAAAAGACTCTTTTAAAGATTTTTTAAACAACAAGGTTATGGAAAGCATAAAAAGATATATGCCGATAAAGATACCTGTTAAAACAAGCGGAAAGAAAAACAAAGAATTTTTGATTGATTTCGTGGATGTAAAGTTTGAAGACCCATCTTTTAGTGAGAGTGAATGTAGGGACAAAGGATTAACTTATGCGGGCAAAGCTTATTTAAAGGTCAGAATAACTGACTCAGCAACGGGTGAAATGATAGAAAAAGACGACATATTTTTGTGCAACATACCTTATATGACTAATAGAGGTATATTTATTATTAATGGAGCAGAAAGGGTAATAGTTAACCAACTCGTTAGGTCACCAGGGGTATATTTTATAAAAGAAGAAGAGACAGATACCTCGAAAGAAATGTTTATAGCACACTTTTTACCTATTAAAGGTGCATGGTTGGAAATACTTTACAATCCTAATCCAGGAAGTCAGAATAGATAGAAAAAGAAAATTCAATTTTTTCCTTTTTTTAAGGGCATTGGGATACGAGAATGATTTGGATATATTACGTTTATTTCCAAAAGAAATTGATTTAGAAGATGAAGTTGATTTGGCAAATTATAGTAATTGTACTGTATTGTCGGATCTATCGTTTAAAGAATTAGATAATATGGATCCCCCAAGAAAAACGATATACGGCATGAAATTACACGAAGTCTTAGAATTGTTGAAAAAATATGAAATTAAGAGTGTAACAGTAGCACATTTGGTTGCGGAAATAACGTTGGAAAAGATGAAAAAAAGATACGAAAAAGAAGAAAGTTTAACTTCTATGGAAGCTTACAAAGAAATTTTTTCAAAATTAAAGCCTACTGAAATCCCTAGGGCTCAAAAGGCTAAAGATGAAATAGAAGATATGTACTTCAATCCGGATAAATTCGATTTTTCACAGATTGGAAGGCAGAAAATTCAAGTCAAATTGAGAAAAGCTTATATTGATTACCTACGTGAGGTCGAAAAAAAGGATATTTCTGAAGATATGGAAGATAAAATAAAATATCCTATTAAAACATTTGCCATAGATAAGTTAGACATCATCTTGTCCGCAAGGTATTTGTTGCATGTAAGAGAAAATATTGAAGGGCTCGACACAAGAGATCATTTGGGTAACAAAAGAGTGAGATCAGTTGGAGAACTCATGCAAATAGAATTTGAAAGAGCTTTTTCTAAAATGATTCAGCACGCTCCTGAAAAAGTTGCGGGCGTTCAATCCATGAATAAAATAAGTCCTCAATCCCTGATAAATTCAAGGGCAATAATGACTGCTTTTCATCAATTTTTTGCATCTAGTCAATTATCACAATTCTTAGATCAAGTTAATCCTTTAGCTGAGCTAACCCATAAGAGAAGGTTATCAGCAATAGGTCCTGGAGGTTTGAAAAGAGAACATGCTAAGTTTGAAGTAAGGGATGTTCACCATTCTCATTATGGAAGGATGTGTCCCATAGAGACTCCGGAAGGTGCGAATATTGGATTAATTACTTCTATGGCAATTTTAGCTAAAGTTGATGAATTTGGCTTTTTGAAAACTCCTTATTATAGAGTAAGACATTCAAAAGTTGATTTAAACAATATAGTATATTTGACTGCTGACGAAGAAGAACTTTATAAAATTGCCCCTGCTTCCGCAGAAATTGGGGAAGATGGTTCTTTCATAGAAGAGTATGTCGAAGCTAGATATTTGGGAAAGGTGAGTTTGTTTCACAAAGATGAGATTGAATATATATCGGTCACGCCAAAACAGATAGCCTCTGTATCAGCTGCTCTTATTCCATTTTTAGAGCATGATGATGCAAACAGAGCTTTAATGGGGTCAAATATGCAAAGGCAGGCCGTTCCTCTTCTTAGGCCCCAAGCTCCTTATGTTGGTACAGGAGTAGAATGGCTAGCAGCAAGAGACTCGGGTTATTTGATTATGGCAAATCATAAAGGTATGGTTGATTATGTAGATGGAAGAAAGATTGTAATTATTAGATTGGACGAGGAGAATAACATTTTAAAAGATTCCAATGATGAACCCTTAAAAGATGAATACACTTTATTAAAATATGTCAGATCTAATCAAGACATGTGTATAAACCAGGTTCCTATCGTAAACGTTGGAGATATTGTAGAAAAAGGGGAGCCCATAGCGGATGGTCCGTCCATGGACATGGGTGAGTTGGCTCTTGGGCGTAATGTTTTCATTGGATTTCTTCCGTGGGAAGGATACAACTTTGAAGACGCCATGGTGGTTAGTCAAGAATTGTTAGAAAACGATACTTTTACATCGATACATATAGAAGTTTTTGAAACAAAAGCTATGGATACTCAGTTGGGCCCTGAAGAAATAACTTCAGATATTCCAAATGTTAAAAAAGAACTTTTAAGAAATTTGGATGAAGAGGGAATAGTTAAAATTGGTTCTTACGTATCTTCTGGAGATATTCTAGTAGGAAAAGTAACACCAAGAGGGGAATCAGATACCACTCCCGAAGAAAAACTCATTAAATCAGTATTTGGTGATAAAGGTAGAGACATTAAAGATACATCTTTAACGGTTCCTCACGGAATAGAAGGAAGAGTTATAGACGTTCAGATTTTTGATCGTAAGGATATTCCTTCTTTGGAAATTGGTGTAAATAAATACGTCAAAGTTTTCGTAGCAACAAAAAAGACTCTACAAGTTGGAGATAAATTAGCAGGTAGACATGGAAACAAAGGCTTTCACCTTTAGGAGTTCCGTCAAGGATGAATATTGGACAAGTTTTGGAACTTCATTTAGGATGGCTTTCGATGTTAACCAACGATTACTACGCCACACCAATTTTTGATGGTGCAACTGAATCTGAAATCATGGGTGAGTTATCTAAAGTAAGAAAAGAAAGCAACTTATATTTAGGTGATGATCCTGATCATCCTAACGGAAAAATTGTTCTTAGAGATGGTAGAACAGGTGAGCCTTTCGATTTTCCTGTCTCGGTAGGTTCCATGTATATGTTGAAATTATCCCATATAGCAAAAGATAAAATCCATGCAAGATCAACCGGTCCATACTCTTTAATCCACCAACAACCATTAGGTGGTAAAGCACATTTTGGCGGACAAAGATTTGGGGAAATGGAAGTATGGGCTCTAGAAGCTCATGGAGCTGCGCATACTCTCAACGAAATGTTAACTTATAAATCCGACGATATTAGAGGTAGGAATGAAGTTTACAAAGCGATATTAAAAGGAGAAAATCTTCCCGAACCAGGGATTCCTGAAAGTTTTAAAGTTTTAACAAAAGAATTACAAGGACTTAATTAATAAATTGAATCTAAGTTTCAACGTTGACGGAGAGTAAAATAAAAATGTACCCTCAAGGAGGGATTTCAATTGGCAAATGTTTCTTCCTTTCAAAGAAAGATTGCTAAAATAAAAATAGGTATAGCTTCTCCCCAAAGTATATTGGAAGCATCAAATGGTGAAGTTAAAAAACCCGAAACTTTAAATCACAGAACAGGTAAACCTGAAAAAGATGGTTTATTCTGCGAAAAGATATTTGGTCCCGTAAAAGATTATGAATGTGCCTGTGGCAAGTATAAGGGGAAAAAGTATGAAGGAACAGTATGTGAAAGATGTGGTGTAAAGGTTGAATCCAAAGAAGCCAGGAGAAGAAGGATAGGTCATATAGAATTGGCAACACCTATTTCTCACATTTGGTATTTAAAATCTTCTCCATCTATTCTTTCTATCATATTAAACATCGGTGTGAAAGATTTAGAAAATATCATTTACTATGGGTCAAAAAGAGTTATTGAAAGAGCTTATTTAACGCTTCCTGGCCCCGAGAACGAAAATTTAGGATATTTACCTGGAGAAATATTATATCAAAGAGAATATGAAATATACGCTGAATATTTAGATTTAAGGGTAGAACCTGCTGTAAAAATAGTTTCAGTTAAGGGTATGCCCGTAGCCGATATAGATGGAACGGTAGAAATAAAATCTGAGTTAACACAGACTGAAAGAGAATTGAATTGGATAATAATCAAAGATGATACGGGAGTTGAAAGAAAATATCCTGTATTTGAAGGTTCATCAATAATGGTGGAAGATGGGCAAAAAGTTGAGAAAGGAACGCCTTTAGCAGATAGATTTTTGTTTGAAGAAGATTATCTAACCCAGAAGGAATACTCCTTATTCTTAGAATACTATCCGGGTTCCATAGAAGTTGAAAGAGATATTGAGCGAGATACACCAATTGTAGTTATAACTGATATAGATAAGAGATTTGCAAAGAGAATAGGCAAAAAAACCGGAGATATCTTACTCGAAGACGAAGCGAGAGCCTATGAAGAAGTAATGAAGATACTAAACTCAAAGATTAAAGAAGAAAGAGAAAGAGTAATTGACAAAGAATTGATATCGGAAATCGAATTTTCTGAAAAGAAATTTGAAAAAGGTACAAAGATTACCCAAGATGTGTTAAACGAGCTTCAAGAATTTGGAGTAAAGGATTTAGTTGCAAAGGAAGAAGACGGGACAGAAAAGTTATTCCAAATAAACAGATATGAAAGATTTGAAAATGGTTATGGTGCTGAAGCCATTCAAAAATTGTTGAAGAAGATCGATCTTGAAGTATTAAAAGCACGATTAGAATCCGAATTAGAAAAATTGGATAGGAAAAGTCAAAAGAGTGTAAAAATATTAAGGAGATTGAAACTAGTTAAGGATTTTATTAAATCTGGCAATCAACCTGAATGGCTAATTACAAATATCATACCCGTTATACCACCCGATCTGAGACCTTTGATACAAATTGAGGGTGGAAGGTTTGCCGCAACCGATTTAAATGACTTGTATAGAAAGGTAATAAATAGGAACAATCGTTTAAGAAAGCTATTAGAAATGGAAGCGCCAGAAATAATCGTAAGAAATGAAAAAAGGATACTTCAACAAGCAGTGGATTCGCTTTTCTACAATGGCCGTGTTGGTAAACCAATGACCGATAGAAATAGAAGACCTTTAAGATCACTCACAGATTTATTGAAAGGTAAAAAAGGAAGATTTAGAAGAAATCTTTTGGGTAAAAGGGTTGATTATTCTGGTAGAGCTGTCATTGCCGTTGGACCTGATCTAAAGATTCATGAATGTGGATTACCAAAAAAGATGGCCTTAGAACTATTTAAACCTTTTGTTCTAGCAGAGTTGTTGAAAGATTCAAATGTGGCAAGTAAAAGTGCCAGAAAATTCAAAAAAACTATAATAGAGAAAGAAATGCCTGAAGCTTGGGAGGTTTTAGAAGAGGTTATAAAAGGGCATCCTGTTCTGTTAAATAGGGCACCTACCCTACACAGAATATCAATTCAAGCTTTCATTCCAAAATTAATAGAAGGTAACGCGATAAGGTTACATCCATTGGTTTGTCCTCCGTTTAATGCTGATTTTGATGGAGATCAAATGGCTATACATATTCCTCTTTCCAGTATAGCCCAAGCAGAGTCAAAATTTTTAATGTTATCAAGGTATAATATTATCTCGCCCGCGAACGGCAAACCATTGTCTATGCCCGGAAAAGATATAATTGCTGGTGCATATTATTTAACCATGCATGAAGATGAGAAGTTCGAAAATCTAAAGGTACCTACTAAAGTTTCTGAATTGGGGAAAAATGGATATGTAAGACACATATTCTCTGAGGACTTAGAAGCAACATATGCTTACGAATACCTAAAAATAGTGGATTCAGATATATATCTTCAAGATGGAGAATTAATATGGAAAAAGTCTAATTTACCTCTCCATGAACCAATTGCGTTTAGATATAAAGATGGTAGTATCCTTAAAACGACTATTGGAAAAATAATTTTTAACGAAGAAGTGCCGGAAGATTTAAGAAATTACTCACAAAAAATGGATAAAAAGAATCTAAAAGAGCTAATATTTAACACTTTTGAGAAGCATGGAATAGATAGGACCGCCGATCTTTTAGATAGTATTAAAGATTTTGGTTTTCATTATGCAACATTATCAGGATTAACAATATCTATACGTGATGTATTAGTTTCTCCAAAAAGGGAAGAACTTATAGAAGAATCTAAGGAAGAAGTTCTAAATATCGAATCACTCTATGAGGAAGGTTATCTTACAGATAATGAAAGATACAACGAAAACACACATTCAATCCAATTTGGATGATGATTGAATCTGGAGCTAGAGGTAATATAGATCAATTGAAACAATTAGCGGGTATGAGAGGATTAATGGCCGATCCATCCGGTAAAATAATCGAAGTTCCTATCACTTCAAACTTTAAGAATGGATTATCAGAATTAGAATTTTTCACCTCAACACATGGTTCGAGAAAAGGATCAGCTGATACAGCTTTAAGGACATCGACAGCTGGATACTTAACCAGAAGACTCGTAGATGTTGCACAAAGTATGACTATCACAGAAGATGATTGTGGAACAGACAAAGGTATTGAGGCAAGAGAACTTTGGGCCGACGATTCAAAAATTGAAAACCTTTCAGACTTTTTATTTGGTAGAGTTTTGGCTAAAGATGTCTTGGATCCTGAAACAAAGGAAATAATTTATAATCCCCGAGCGGATAAAAAATATGAAAAAGGAATAATCTTAAAAGAAAAAGACGCCCAATTCTTGGCAAATTATGTAAAAGAGATTCCTGTATCGAAAGAAAAAACGATAGAGGTTGAAGAAGTGCCAAACGATTCATACTTAGAATCATTAGAAGATATACAAGTAGAAGGTAAGGTATTAATCAAAAAAGGTGAAGAAATCACAGAAGAAGCCATAGAAGAGGCATTCTTACACGGTATACAAAAATTGAATGTTAAAGAATATAATGCAGTAGATTACGTTTACGCCGGAGAAGATCTAAAAGTTGGAGTTGATGGAAAGGTCGTGACTTTGCTTAAATATCAAGAAAAAATAGACTTAAAGGTTTCCAAAGTCCTAGAAAAACATGGGATAAAAACGGTTACTGTTAGACCATCTATTTTCATTAGATCTCCTCTTACATGTGAGTCTGAAAATGGAATCTGTGCAAAATGTTATGGAATGGACCTTTCAAACTACAAATTAGTCAACATAGGAGAAGCTGTAGGAATAATAGCTGCACAATCTATAGGTGAACCAGGTACGCAGCTAACTATGAGGACCTTCCATACAGGTGGTATAGCTACCACTTCGGATATAACCCAAGGTCTACCCAGAGCTGAAGAATTGTTTGAGGCAAGAAAAAAGACGAAAGGACCCGAAGGAGAATTCTCGAAGATAAAAGGTATAGTAAGAGCTATTGAAAGAGATACTGAAAACAAAAGAGGAAGAAGATTAAAGATAATAATAGAAAATTCAGATGGTGAATTGGAAAGTTATGAAGCTGATTATAGGACAAAAGCGGTTGTAGAAGAAGGAGATAAAGTATTACCGGGTCAAAGATTAACAACGGGAAATATAAAACCAAGAAAAATACTCAAAGAATTAGGAGTAAGCGCTTTGGCAAATTATTTGCTGAGTGAAATAAAGAAAATATATGCTGAACAAGGTGTGGACATCCATGATAAACACTTTGAAATAATAATTAGACAGATGATCAACAAAGTGGAGATTATAGACGGTGGGGATACCGACTTCATGCCGGGAGATTTAGTGAGTTATGGTAAAGTGCAGAAAATTAATGAGGAAATATTGGAAGAAAACTCTTATATAACAGAAAATAGAGAATTAGTTGTCGGTAAAAAGTTGGCGAAGAGGGTTATAATCCCTTCCGAAGATGAAGAAGAGGAAGAAGATAAGATCTATGAACAAGGAACAGAGATCACCCAAGAAATTTTAAATCAAATTATCGAAACAAACATTAAAGAGGTTGAAGTATACGAAGAATATAAAGAAATTACCACCGAAGATGGGAAAGCTCATCTAGTAGGCACATCCAAAAAATATCTTATAAATCCTAAAGATACGATAAAATTCGAGCGTAGGTTGTTAAGAATCACGAAGGCTTCTTTAGAAAGGGAAGGATGGCTTTCAGCTGCTTCATTCCAGCAAACTGTACAAATACTAACAGAGGCAGCTATAGAAGGTAAAGTAGATAAGTTGAAAGGATTAAAAGAAAACGTTATAGTAGGACAACCTATCCCAGCGGGAACAGGTTTGAAGTTGTACGCGGAACAAAACTACGAAGTTGTTCAACCTGAAAAAGAAGCTGAATCTGCACAAGAAAAATCTGTTGGGTAAAAAGATAAAAATAGACTAAATAAAATAACCGGTACTGTTTTTAAAAACAGTACCGGTTATTGTTTTATCTATTGGTTAGAAAAAGCGTTTTGTATGTACATTCCTTGTGCGTTCAATTGTTGAATGGCTTGTTCCATAGCTGAGAACTGTGCATAATATTGTGCTTCTTTTCTTTGAAGCCTATCTAATAGATCGGACATTTCATCCGCTAGCCGCCTCATCTCGTTACCTATGGTGCCGCTCGTTCCGGCAATTTGATCGATATAGCCATTGAACTTAGTTACTTCATACAGATAATTCTGAACGGATTGAGCATATCCATATTCTTTGTTAGTAGTATCGTTTGTTGCGAACAATTTCCAAACATCTTCGGCATTAGTATTCAAAGCCTCTCTAAGTTTATCCTCATCGACGCTCAATAGTCCTTTCATTGTATTCTCATAACCCGCCCCTAAATCTCCTGAGGTTATCCCGATATCAAAAAGCGCATTATATTGAGAACCAGATTGTTCTATATCTACAGGGGAGTAAACCATATTTCTTAAATTATAAAATATTTTCTCTAAGTTATTGTCTCCTTTTAGCATCCCTTTCATATAATCTTCTTCTGTCATTTCTTCTGGAGGCTTATCGGTAACTTGGTCTTCATGTAATAAATCGTACACATAATTAATCGTTTCATTGTACTTATCAACAAATTCTTTTATACTTTCAACACTCTTATCTAAATCTTGTTCAATAGAAACTTTTACGTAACTACTAGAGGTTGATTTTAAATCGATTGTTGTACCGAAAACGTTCAAAGTGTTTTCTGTTAAGTCGCCATAAGTGGTGATGGGTGTACTTCCATCAAAAGACAATTCAACCTCTCCCAAACTACCTAAGGTCCTAACGGTATTATCGCTGTCTGCTGCAGGTGTTCCGTTTAAATTCAGGTCCATGATTAAGGTTTCACCGTTAGATCCCGAAGTAGCAGATACACTGATATCGACAGCCCCATTTTCTTTGTTGACAATGAAAAATTTACCGTTTGCATCATCAAATTTTGCTTCTACTCCCAAGGTTGAACCGTTTATTTTGTCTATAAGGTTTTGAATTGTTTCACTGTCTGAAACGGTTATAGTATCTGAATCACTTCCTTTTGTTATGGTAAAAGTTGCATCCCCTGTTGTACCTATAACCTCTCCTATCGTTGAACTTTTTTTAATTGTTGAAATAATGTCCTCACCCAAAAGAACGGTAGGAGAAGCCAAAGAATTAACTTTCAGATAAAAAGTTGAATTATCAGCATCCGCAGGAGCAGTAGCGGTTAATACACTTTCGTCAGAAGAGGTGGCACTTTTTGGGATCAAATTACTCTTTAATTTGAAAGTGATCAGATAATCATAAAAATCCTCCAACTTATTGTCGACTTCCATCCAAAGTTTTTGTTTGTAGGTAAGGGTATCAAACTTTTCTTGAGCTCTATTTAAAGGTTGTTGCTCAACTTCCATTAATTTTTGGACCATTGCTTGTGTGTCCATTCCCGAAACGGCGCCAGTTAATTGAAAAGTACCAATATAAGGATTACTAGCCATCGTCTTCACTTCCTTTGTATTCTTTCTCACCAACTAATTATCGACTTATCTTAAGAAAACTTTAACTATTAAATTCAGTCATACTATTGATTCATTTAATTTGTTCTTCTATAAGGTTGGGGTATCCTAAAGGAAATAGAAGAAAACATACAGCATACCCTAGAAATTATAAAAAGAATAACTCCTTTATATAATTTTAAAGCGCTTAACAGCAAATCTATGCTATAATAATTAAGAACAGCAAAATTTTTTGATAAACGGAGGTAAGAAATGACCGTTCTAAGTGGAATGAGAGCTACTGGTAAATTACACATAGGAAACTTTGTAACTTTAGAAAATTGGGTAGAGATTCAAAATAAATCAGACAAAAATTTTTTCTTCGTTGCGGATTGGCATGCTTTGACCTCTCATTATGACACACCTGAGATAATACAACCTTCTACATTTGATATAATCAGGCATTATGTAGCGGTAGGGTTGGATCCTAAGAAAAGCGTTTTATTTGTTCAATCAGCCATAAAAGAACACGCGGAACTTTATTTAATTTTTAGTATGATAGCATCTGTTTCACGGTTGGAAAGAATACCAACCTATAAAGAACAAATAAGTAACATATCCAATAAGGATTTAACTAACTTGGGATTTTTAGGGTATCCTGTTTTACAAGCCGCTGATATTTTAATATATAAAGGGGATAGAGTGCCGGTTGGGGAAGATCAAATATACCATTTGGAATTTACGCGAGAAATCGCAAGAAAATTTAATATGAAGTACAAAGAAATATTTCCTGAACCACAACCTATCATTTCCAAAGTGTCGAAACTACCCGGCACAGATGGAAGGAAGATGTCTAAAAGCTATGGTAACGTTATAAACATAGAAACCAATGAGAAAGAGTTGAAAGAGAAAATTCTACCCATGATGACCGATCCAGCGAGGATAAGAAGAACAGATCCTGGAAATCCCGAAAAATGCCCCGTATGGGATTACCATAAGGCATTCACTAAATCCCAAGATGAAAAAGATTGGGTATGGAATGGTTGCACCACAGCTGGGATCGGGTGTGTTGACTGTAAAAAGTTGTTGATCAAAAACATGAAAGAAAGACTTGAACCAGTTTGGGATAAATTAGCTTCTACTTCTGTAGAAGATGCAATAGAAATAGCCGAAGATGGGAACGAAAAGGCAAGAAAGGTTGCCAGCCAAACTATGCAAGAGGTTAGAGAGGCTTTACATTTAAGGTGGTAAGGAGGATCTCATAATTAACTTTAACTATGTTGATATAAAATTAGACATATTTTCTGGTCCTTTTTTTAAACTTGTTGAATTAATAAAAGAGAAAAAGATTGCTGTTAGGAAAATATCTGTCAGTTACATCTCAGATATATTCGTTAATTACGTCAATGATAACTTCAATGACTTAAACTCCATAGGAGAATTTTTAGAATTAGCGTCTTATTTGACCTTTTTGAAGTCCAAAGAATTACTTCCCAATTCTAATAACGATAAAGAATTTAGAAAACATAGAGAGATCATATATGAGACCATAGAAAATTATGACGTTATCAAAAAAGCTCAAGAGGTTATAAAAAAGGATTTTGGTGAAGATAAGAAAAAGCCTGTTGGAGTTAAGAATAAGGCATCAATAGAAAAAGAAATCGTTGAAAATCAGCTGGTAAAGTTCTTCGATGATTACATCACCAAACAAAAAAAGCTCGAGATTATCAGAGATAGTTATCGTATAGAAGATGCAATAGAAATGCTCGAAAAAAAAGATGAATTTAATATTCTAGATCTTTACGAATATGCCCAACATAAAAAGATGAATTTTTTAGTAATGTTTTTAGCTTCCCTAATTTTGGTAAACCGTGGTTTTTTCAAATATGAAAAAGGTTTGTTTATTAAACTTAACCTGCAAAATCTCGGAAGTGATTTGAATGGCTAAAGACAAAATAGATGTAGAAATTCGAATGATAGAGGCATTAGTATTCTCAAAGCCCAACGGTATATCTTTCAAAGAGATCTCCAAACGTTTAAAGATAAAAGAAGAAGAATTGAGGCATTACATAGAAGAAATAGAATTACATTATATCGGTGACCAACACGGTGTGGAATTGGTAAGAAACGGGAACAAATACAGATTTGAAATAAAGCCAGAAATAAAATCTATGATATTTCCAAATCCTCGAAAATTTGAGTTAACACAAACTCAATTCGAAGTATTAGCGATACTATTTATGAATGGAGATAGCAGGGTTGTCGAGATAGAAAAAATCAGAGGCAAAAATAGTTACTATCAGCTAAAAAAATTAATGGAATACGATCTAGTTAAAAAAAGTAAAAAGAAAAACCATACATACTACCATCTTACCGAAAAATTTTACGAATTCTTACCGGATAAAACGTTGAAAAAGTTGGAGGAAATGAAAAAGAATGAAGCTACAAAAGGCTCTTCAAACAATATCTCTGAGTAGAAGGCAGTCCTCAGAGTACATATTGACTAAAGGCGTGAAAGTCAACGGTAAATTGGTTAAAGAACCGTGGTATGAAATAAAAGAAAATGATTTCATAGAATTTAACAATAAAAAATATTATCTTTCCGAGCTACAAAAGAAAGCTGAAAACAAAGTTTATTACCTTTTAAACAAACCCAAAGGAGTCTTGTGTACCTTCAAAGACCAATACGGTAGAAAGACAATAAATGATTTGCTAAAAGGAAAGATTGAAGAAAGAGTTTTTTATGTAGGCAGGCTTGACTACGATTCAAGCGGCCTTTTGCTTCTGACAAACGATGGTGATTTAGCCAATTATTTGTTAAGGCCTGAAAATAAGGTCACTAAAGTTTATGAAGTATTGGTGAAAGGTACGCCTTCAAAAAAGGAATTGCAGACTTTGGAAGAAGGTATCACACTTGAAACCGGATATAAAACGATGAAATCCAAGGTGAAAATTTTGAAAAAAGAAAAAGATCTATCCCTTTTACAAATCAGTTTAAACGAAGGTAAAAAAAGGCAGATAAAACTCATGATAAAAGCTTTAGGTTATAAAGTTATAGAATTGAAAAGAATCAAATTTGGGCCATGGAGTATAGAAGAAGTCCCTGAGCCTGGGGATATAAAATACTTGGGTGGTAGAGAAGAAGTAAGAAATAGACTTTTATCGAACTTTTCATAGGCAAATAAATGGGGGGAATAAAACAATGAGGACGCAAAAGCGTCCTCATTGGATGGGCCGAAATATCAATCATGATGTTTCGGGGGGATGGGTATTTTTATTATAGCTAATTATTATTAAGGCTCGTATTCAAAAAAATTAAATTATTTTGCATTTTCTTGTTATTTGGAAAGAAAGTATTATCAATTTAATTTTAAAAGTTTTCAAAAAAACTAATTTGGGGGAAAATATGGTATAATTTGATAATATAATTAAATAAGAGTATTTTGAAGTTTTCAAAAAACACAGGCACTTTCTGGTTAGCTGTAGGATGAAAGAGTGCTAACACAGGTTTTAAAGTTTCTAAAGGTAGTAAAAAAATAAATTTGGGGGTGAGAAAAATGAAAAGGTTTTATTATGTATTTTTTTTGTTAGTTGTAAGCATGTTTCTGTTCACATCCTGTGCACTTGAAGAGATCGAGTTAAAAACGGATCCAACTATTCAAGCACCTATTGCAACAGAAAGTATTACAATGTCCGATTTAGTGGATACTGAAGATATTGTAAGTAGTTTAGAAGATAGTTTTGGTTCCGATGCCACCGTCACACACAAATCTACTAATCCCTTGACTTATGGGGTAGATTTGAAAATATTCGATGGACAAGAAATTTTGGATAAGATCCCAGGTTCTCAAAGTAATTTTAGTGACGTTCCCGTTGCATCTTACGATTTAGTTACATCTGATGCTTCTTTAACGCTGGTATCTCTTGGCGGTACAACTTTTGGATCTTTGGGAGAAATTAGTCTTACAAGTCTTCCGGCAACTCTTGTAGTAATAGGAATTGATGATCCATCCGATGTAACAATAGAAGCAACTTTGACTACATCTAGTACTTCAACTCTTATCTCTTCTGGAGAGGAATTTGACTTAGGTCCTTTGTTTAATGAGTATTCTAATGTATATTTAGATGAGATGACCATCACATTTACTTCATCACTTGCAGCGGATGCTTCTCCAACGATAAAATTGTTAGTAGATATCCCTTTTGAATTCACGATAACCGAAGATGTCGAATTATTCACAAATAAAGATGAAGTAGGCGATGAGGATATCTTTGGTAGATCTGGTGAAGATTCTGATGATTTGAGTGATATACTCGATGGAATAGAATCATTGAAGCTTCACATGAATTACGACAACACGACAGGATTGCCCTTAAAGATGGAAGTTCAAGGGTGGGATGTTGAAAACGACGGACCTACTGCCTCAGGAGTTAAAACAGAAGTAATAACGGTTGGTGAAGATAAAACTGTTGCATTTGTTTTAACAGACCTTATCGAAGATATGAAAGATACGGTTCCTTTCAATTTGGTATTCACAGTAAAACTGCCCTCATCAACGTATTCATTGAATATGGATGGTAGTTTAGATCTTAGCCTTTGGTTGGATCTTGATACAGACTTAACAATACCAATTACTTTAAGGGCACAATAAAGGAGGGGATGACTATGAAAAAATTGTTTATAATATTGCTAATAGTTTCTTCGGTTTCTTTGATCATTTTTTCAGAAGGATTGAGATCTTTTGATAGTAGTTTGAATCCGCTTTTGTTAGAATCAATAGGTAAAAGAAATTATTTTGAAATCGAGCTTTCTCCCGATATAATGGTTTATCAAAACGCTTACAAAATAGCAGACCTTTTACCCATATTGACCGCTACAAAGTTTACTATTAATTTCGACGATTTATATACCTATTTAGATGGAGAACCTTTATCTTTTATAACAAAAGATAACGTTGAAGGGCACTTAGTAGTAAATATCTTTGATCTGGGTCTTGGGGTTGTACTCAATGGTGATTTAAAAAGTGATTTAACGGTACCAAACGATTTGATAGATCTTATCGCCAATGGTAACGAAATAGATACAACCAACGAAGGTACGATGTCGTTAAATTTGGATACATCTTTTAAAGCAGGTGCGTACGCTTCTTATAATTTTGATGGTATGTCAGTTGGATTAGTTTACAACTTGTTCTTGCCCATAGTCTATACCGAGGAATCAAATATTGAATACGAATTTTCTACAGATACAGATGAAGGAACAACAACGGCTGAGTTGAACATGAACGTTGATTTGTACTCTCCATTTGATAGTGATGAGCTTGAAAATATATCCATTAACTCCGTAACAGATAAATTTTTAACCGATGCAGGACATTCCATAGATGCAGGTGTAACCTTTGGTGAGATTAAAAATCCTGTTGTGGGAATCGCGGTAAAAAACATAACGGTTAAACCTGCAAAGGTTTCTTACAAGATTCCTTATCAAGAAACGATTAGTATTTTTGGTGAAGATTCCAGTAGTTCAACACCCATGGAAGTTGAATCTGTAAATGAAACATATGCTTATCCAATGAGTGTTACCGGATTTTTTAGGATACCGGTAGTTTTACTTGATATCATTCCATATGGGGAATTCTATGTGGATACTCAAAAGATCGACTGGGGTGTACAAGCTAAAACTTCTCTTTTCAATTTTATACCGTTGACAGTTGGTATTGAAAATTATCGCGATTATTGGAGCACATTCTTAGGTTTTGGAATAGATAGCAGAATTATTGAAAGTAGAACGGAGTTATCCCTTACGGCAAAGAATCTTGAAAAAATTTTTGATTTGAACGGGTTTACATTCAAATCAAGTTTTGCCATAGGGTTTTAAAAACAATGATTTAGACAATCATAAAAAAGGGCGCTTAGCGCCCTTTTTTTGAAAGTATTTTGTTGAATGTAGTATAATAGAAAAGAATCAATAGAGTTGAATTTTGTAATGTACTAAGCAAAAGGACTCTATCTATAAATCTTTCAGATTGTCTAAAGATAGTAAATATCTAGTAACTGTGAGGAGCAATATGAGTAGGCATATCTATAGGCTAAGGGGAATGAATCTGGATAAACTTATAGAACTTGCACAAATAGGGGACAACCAAGCCCTAGGCATAATTCTTGAAAAGTTTGAACCTATGGTGAAATCTATTGTTGGGAAATATTATGGTACATGGCTGGAATTCGAAGATTTTTTACAAATAGGTTTGGTGGGTTTAATTCAAGCGGTATATAATTTCAGAAAAGATGCAAACGCTAAATTTTCAAGCTTTGCCTATATGAATATCTCTTCGGAGATCAAGTCTTTTGTCACTTACTTGAATAGAAATAAGCATAAAGTTTTAACAGAAGCTGTAAGTATGGAAAATACAGACGACGAATTTACAGAAAATGCCGATTATTATATAGAAAGCGTTGATACTGAAAAGAAGGATTTTCTCAAGGAATATTTTTTATCAAAGAGTCTTGAACAACTCGAATGCAACGAAAGGGAAATTGTTGAATTATGGATAGATGGATACTCATATCAAGAAATTGGGAATAAAATGGAAATAAATACAAAAAAGGTCGATAATACCATCCAAAAGATAAAAAAAGTTTTCGCAAGAAATATAGATGAATACAATAATATAGTGGAGATGTTTGGAGGTAAGTATGAGATTTAAGATAACTATCTTTGTGGTAAGTTTAGTAGCAATAGTTTTATCCATTGTCACAGAGATTAGGGTAATAGAACTTAGGAAGGATCTGCAAAGTCAATTCAATCGATTAAATTCAACAGTGAATGAAAAATTGGAGGCTCAAGAAAAAGAGATCACTAATCTCAATAAATATTTTGAGCCAGATGGTGTGGTTGAAAAATTCATAGTTTCAAACAATTTTTTAGAAAAAAATCTAAACGATCTGGATAAAATTATCACTAATTTAGATGAACCATCAGATGCCGGTTACATTCAGATATATATTATAGGTTCCTCAGATGTATGGGTGGCGTTTAGAAATCCAGAAGGTAGATACATCTTCCAAGGAAATTTAAAGCCAGGATTGAATCCATACAAATTTTACTTTTTTAAAGAGCCTTCCATTGAAACTCAATATACCTACACGCTTCCTTTTAACGCCTCATTTAAGAGTGGAGTTGCTGAAAATACTTTTTTTCTAATAAAAGAACCTGGTCAATACAGACTTATCAAACATCCCGACAAAGACATTTCGAACATAATGAAAGATTTAAACCTCTATATTCCAACGGTTACAGGAAAATAGTCAATTGTGGTATAATTAACAATAGAGTAATCATAACAATGGAGGAATGACTATAGATGGAAAAAACTTACAATCCACAAGAGATAGAGAAAAAATGGCAAAAGAATTGGGAAGAAAAAGAGGCTTTTAAAGTTCTGAATGAAGAGTACCATAAAAAATATTATGATTTGGTAATGTTTCCTTACCCTTCGGGGACGCTACATGTTGGTCATGTAAAAAACTATGTTATTGGTGACGTTATAGCTCGTTACAAGAGGATGAGAGGGTATAGCGTCTTGCATCCATTTGGTTTTGATGCGTTTGGGCTGCCTGCGGAAAATGCCGCGATAGAGAAGGGAAACATTCATCCAGAAGATTGGACCATGCAAAACATTAATATCATCAGAAATCAAATTAAAAAGTTAGGTATTAGTTATAATTGGGATAGAGAAGTTGTAACGTGTAAAGAAGATTACTACAAATGGACACAATGGATTTTCTTACAATTGTATAAAAATGGCTTAGCTTACAAGAAAAAAGCACCTGTGAATTGGTGTCCAAACTGCAAGACTGTTCTTGCTAATGAGCAAGTTGTTAACGGAAGATGTGAAAGATGTGGGACCAATGTGGAAATCAAACACTTAGAGCAATGGTATTTCAAAATAACTGACTACGCCGACAAGCTGCTAAATGATTTAGACAATCTGAACGGATGGCCAGAGAATGTCAAAACAATGCAGAAAAATTGGATAGGAAAAAGTGTAGGAGCCGAAGTAGAATTTAAGCTTGATAACAGAAAAGGAAGCTTGAGAGTTTTTACAACCAGACCGGATACCTTGTGGGGAGTTACCTTTATGGCATTAGCTCCTGAATCACCACTTGTGGAAGAATTGACAACTTCAGAAAATACTGAAAAGGTCAATAAATTTTTGCAAAGAGTAAGTTTGCAAGATAGGTTTAAAAGAACCGCTGAGGGAGCTGAAAAGGAAGGTGTTTTCACCGGAAGTTACGCAATAAATCCTGTGAATGGAGAAAAGATTCCTGTTTACGTAGCGAACTATATTTTGTATGAATATGGTACTGGAGCGATTATGGCTGTTCCTGCACATGATCAAAGAGACTTTGAATTCGCGAAAAAATACGATCTTCCCATAAGAGTTGTTATTACGCCTGAAGATGACGAGTTGACTGAAGAAATTCTAGAAAAAGCCTACGTTGGTGAAGGAGTTTTGATAAATTCCGGAGAATTTACAGGTTTAAACAACCAGACAGCAATTAAGAAAATCTCTCAATGGTTAGAATATAAAAAGATTGGAAAAGTTGTCACCCAGTACAAATTGAGAGATTGGCTTATATCAAGGCAAAGGTATTGGGGAGCTCCGATTCCCATTGTATATTGTGAAAAATGTGGGGTTGTTCCTGTGCCTGAAAAGGATTTGCCCGTAAAACTTCCTAGGGATGTTGAATTTGAACCCACTGGCAAAAGCCCTTTGATCGATCATCCGGATTTTAAAGAAACAACATGTCCAAAATGTGGTGGGAAAGCTAAAAGAGAAGTTGATACAATGGATACCTTTGTGGATAGCTCATGGTATTATTTGAGATATGTGAATCCAAAGCTGGAAGACAAACCTTTCAATAAGGAAGATGTAAACAATTGGTTACCTGTAGATCAGTATATAGGTGGAGTCGAACATGCAATATTACACTTACTTTATTCAAGGTTCATAACCAAAGTGTTAAAAGATCTTGGGTATGTCAACTTTGATGAGCCCTTCAAAAATCTTTTCACTCAAGGTATGATATACAGGAACGGGGCTAAGATGTCTAAATCAAAAGGTAACGTTGTGTCTCCTGAAGAAATGATCGAAAAATATGGCA
>JAALLP010000073.1_pt1 | contig 21362 bp, 23 predicted proteins | sample 7245951 | NCBI WGS metagenome assembly JAALLP01 (sample SAMN13049199, study PRJNA578106) | oil field metagenome | isolation source: filtered produced water from oil reservoir B6 | place: USA:offshore Texas | collected 2016
CACACCTATATGGGCTCTTTGCTTCCCAAATACGGAAATGTGACCTATTCGGGTGCAGGTGTACTGTCCCCTCTTTCAAATGATCCTGAATACCGTACCATAGGAACAGGCAGTCGTATCTTCCTTGGTGGTACCCAGGGATACATCGTGGGACAGGGTACGCAGCATGCATCCGCAGGCCAGTTCGGCACCCTTATGGTTCAGGGTGATATGAAGAAGATGAGTTCGGACTACATCAGAGCTGCGAATTTCACAGGTTACGGTACATCATTGTATGTGGGAATGGGTATTCCGATCCCGGTACTCGACGAGAATGTAGCAAAAGCTACAGCAGTAACGGATGCGGACATCACTACTAATATACTTGATTACAGTGTACCCAGCAGAGATCGTCCTGCACTGCGTCAGGTTACGTATGCGGAGCTGAAGTCAGGATCAATTGAGATCAACGGCACAGAGGCTGCAACATCGTCACTTTCCAGTTTCAAGAAAGCCAGGAAGATTGCAGCCGAGCTGAAGGACTGGATATCAAAGGGTGATTTCTTCGTATCCATGCCGGTGGAGAACCTGCCTGCCAATACTTCGGCAAAACCAATGAAAGAGACAGAAGGCGTTAGTTTTGTATCAGAGATCATGTCCACAAATGTGGTGACGATAGAGAAGGATGCAAGTGTCTACAAGGCTGCGAAGATTATCATGGATTCCGAATTCAATCACCTTCCTGTGGTGAGCGAGGACAATTCACTTGTGGGAATCGTTACTGCATGGGATATCTCAAAAGCAGTTTCCCAGGACAAGTTCGATCTTGTGGAAGATATGATGACAAGGAAGGTCATAACCGCAAAGACTGATGAGCGTGTGGATGTTGTGGCAAGGCGCCTTGATCTGAAAGGAGTGTCTGCGCTTCCGGTTCTGAACAAGGAGAATCACGTTATAGGTATTATCACAAGTGATGACATCAGTAAACTGTATGCTAGGAGGCACTGATATGAAAGTAAAGATCAATATATCATCGGAGATCGTCACAAAACCCATTCTTGCGGAAGCTATTGTTGAGACCGGTGTACTCCTTAATGTTTCCCAGGCACATTTTGACCGTTCACACGGTGAGGTCGTCGCTGATGTCCAGGAAGAACTCTTCGAGAAGATGAAGTCTGCGCTGGTATCAAAAGGTGCGGTTGTCAGAAAACTTGATACTCCCATAGAATGGGATGAGGACGAATGTGTGGAATGCGGTGCCTGTATGTCCGTGTGCCCTACAAAAGTGTTCTCACTGGATGAGGATTACAGCCTTCTTGTTGATAAGAGCAAATGCATACAGTGTGGCACCTGTGTTGAAATGTGCCCGCACAACGCCCTGAGCCTCATCGATAACGGTTAATATTGTGATTAGCAAACAAAAAGCCTTTCAGGCTATTTTTTTATTTTAATGATCTAACATGAAAGAGAATTATCGCCTGAAAGAAACCATCGTCAGCATACAGGCAGATGAAAAGTCACATATAGAGGCTGCCAAGAAGGCCATTGTCCATCACCGCATGGAGCTTGAGCGGTATATATCCTCAGACCCATTTTTCAAAACAAGCCTGGAACCCTATGAACTGCAGGGTGATGCCCCGGAGATCGTCAGGAGGCTGGTAGAGGCTGGAAATGCAATGGGCATCGGGCCCATGAGCGCTGTGGCAGGTACCATCTCATCCCTGGCAGTGGAAGAGATGGTTGAAAACGGAGCATCCTTTGCCGTTGTGGACAATGGCGGCGATATCGCTGTTATCAATGATCGTCCGATTGTCATGGGTATATATGCAGGTGAATCGCCACTGAAGGATCTGGGTTTTACCCTTGAGCCGGGAGATTCCATTAAAGGTGTATGCACATCCTCAGGTACTGTCGGACCCTCCATCAGTTTCGGGATGGCAGATGCGGCGGTTGTTTTCTCAGACAATGTCTCCCTTGCGGATTCTGCAGCAACGGCACTGGGTAACGCAACTGGGATCGGTAAGGAAGCTGTACAGGAAGCTTTTGAGGTTGTGAGAAATGTTGCGGGGATAAAAGGTGCTATTGTAATACAGGGTGAGTTCATGGGCCTGTGGGGTGATGTCCCTGAGCTTATAAGGGCCAATGTAAGATATGACTGCATCACCAAGGCCTGATGATAAAAATAAATAAAGAACTAAAAAAAGATATTTCACATTTTTTTGTTCTATCAGGGCGTATTTGTAAGGTATGCTACTTCCTCAAAGGGCTGTATCACGACAAAACCCTCTCCTTTGAAGGCCATTTGTATGCTCTCGCCACTTGATCTTCCCATGAAAGTCTTAAGTGACATATCGGTTTTCAGGTCAGGTTTTAAATTACCCGACCATGCGACTGTAGCATTGGGATCGGTGTAAACGGGTGCATCCTTGTTGACCTTCAATGTTATGGGGTCGTAGTAAGTAGTGATGGCTACCATGCCGGTACCCTCAAGCTTTATACTGAACAATCCCCCTGAAACCACTCCTGCCATCTTTTTCATGAGCTTGATGTCCCAGTCTATTCCCTCTTCAAAGGCCAGCAGGTCGTTACCATTGACATAGAATGAGTCGTTCTGAAGATTAATTATGGATATCTTTTTTCCGTTATCTGCCAGGTAGACCTTGCCTTCTCCTTCGGCTTTTGTAAGGGACAATCCTTCTCCTGTAAATGCTTCTTTCATGAATTTCCCGAGTCCGTGTTCCAGCACTCCTTCACGTGTGAACTTGACATCTCCGTGATAGGCCACCATGGTGCCTTTCTTGGTCCACAGCCTTCCATCGAGGTTCACTTCGAGCAATCTGTCCCGTTCCAGTTCGAACTTTCCTTCGCCCAGATCTTTCTGGGAGGTTTGTTCAATGAACTCTTCTACTGAATATCGTGGTATACCGATCAACTCCTTTTCCTGTTTCTAAGCCACTCCTGTTTTTGTGGACAGGTGGTATTAATACCCTGCTCTGTGAGCCTACAAATTTATATAATCTGGAACAAGATATATCAATACTAACTAAAATCAACAAAATCATAAGGAGTGGTATAATTGGTTAAAGTAACTCTAGTACATTCGGAATGGTGTCATTTCTGTCCGGCAGCAAAGAGTCTCTGGAGAGATCTGAAGGACAAGTATGGCTTTGAATATAATGAGGTCGAACTTGATACTCCCGAAGGAAAAGAGCTTGCCCAGAAGTTCCATATTCGTTCGATACCCACAACCATCATTGATGATGAGGTTGCCTTTGTTGGTGTTCCTGACAGAGAACAGGCAAGTAATGTCGTAACCTGATGGTCGGTACAATGTATGATCTTGTCATTATAGGAGGAGGGCCTGCAGGTCTGGCAGCGGGTATATATGCCGTCCGGTATGGCATGGATGTTATCGTACTTGAAAAATCCATAGTTCAGGGGCAGATATCACTTACCAGCGTAATTGAGAACTTCCCGGGCTTCCCCTCGATTTCAGGGCGTGAGCTCATGCAGCATTTCAAGGCACATGCCACCGCAGCAGGTGTCGAAATGAAGGCTGCAGAGGTGAAGACAATAAAGGACAATGGTGATAGCAAGACCATTATCACCTTTGACGAGGAAATAGAGACAAAGGCCGTGATAATGGCAACAGGTGCGGAACCCAGAAGGCTTGGAGTTCCCGGTGAGAGTAAATACCTTGGAAAAGGTGTCTCCTATTGTGCAACCTGTGACGGTCCTTTCTTTGCCGGTCAGGAGGTCATTGTGGTTGGAGGGGGCGACTCAGCCATCACCGAAGCTCTGATCCTCTCCAATATCGCCGGTAAGGTCTACGTTATTCACAGAAGGGATGAGCTCCGGTCCTGTGACCTCCTGAAGAAAAGGGCTACTGAAAAGGAGAACATCGAATTCATCTGGGACACAACTCTGGAAGAGATCCTGGGTGATGAACTTGTAGAAAAGGTACGCCTGAAAAATGTGAAGACGAACGAGACCAAAGAGATGAATATTGACGGGGTATTCATTTTTGTGGGCATAAGTCCCAGAACGGAAATCGTTGATGTCGAAAAAACCAAGAATGGTTTCATCAAGACCGATGGTTTAATGCAAAGTTCTGTCAGCGGCATATTTGCAGCAGGTGATTGTCGTGAAACTGTAATGTGGCAGGTGGTCACTGCGGTTTCCGATGGTGCTGTTGCTGCAGTATCGGCTTACAAGTATATCATGGGTCTTGAATAAGCTCAGAAGAGGGGATGATCCTCCCCTCACATATGGAATGATGTAAAATGGAATGCAACAATGAAAATGATGGCATTTATTGTTTGAAGATATGTGCAGATTCCACTGCTGAAGATCTGGAACCCATTGCAGTAGCCATACACACCCTGCTGGGTATTCCCATAACTATCCGTAGTATGAATTCCAGGGGTATACGGATGGAAAGAGGTATTATCGTTGACAGGGAATATACGGGTCCGGTACTCGAAGAGGTGATCAGGACCAATACAGTGGTCAGGACGGTTCCTTCTGAAGGGGTGTACAGGGGAAAATCCGTAATTGTGGCACCGATAAGAACTCTTGCAGGTGAAGCTATCGGGGCTATCGGTGTTGTAGATCTGGTCGCAGCTCTGGATATACTTTCCATGTTCCGGGAATATCCCGGTATTGTCGATGAAGTTGAAGAAGCCAGAAAAAGAATGGAATGATCTTTATTTCCTTTTCAGAGGTCTTTGAATTTCTGGAACTTCACGGCCTGTGACACAACAAACGCAACGATCGAGATAGCAACCGCAAGCAGGATTACCATAACTACATTACCGTTTTCTGCAGACCTCATCATGGCGTAGAATAAAAAGGCACTCAGTATGATACCAACGATCATCAGGGCTGCGGTCGGCAAACTATATATTTTTTCAAGTGGTCCTTCCATATTGGAGACTCAGTTTCATGTATATTATAGTTTTCTGTTGATTCTCTACTTGTGACAGAGTTAGTACATGTATCTGTATGTATCTGCAACGGTATGAAATTAAAACTATAACTGATGTCAGATTATCTTAAATTATACTATCCCATGGACCCAATATCGGAGTTTAAGATGGAACTTAAGAACATACTCAATAAGATAAAGAATAACGAGATGGACCTTGAAGCTGCGGAAGAGCAGATCAGGTGCATGGGTTATGTCCCGGTTTCGGATATTGCCAAGGTGGACATATTCCGCAAGCACAGGACAGGTATCATGGAAGCCATACTTGCGGAAGGAAAGGATCCTGATGATATCGTGGAGATAGCAAAGGCCCAGGTATCAGCAACAGGCCGTGTCCTGATCACCCGCCTTGGGAAAGATCACAGGGAAGCACTGGAGTCCGGCTTCGGTCCTGAGGAACTTGAATGGAGCCTTCACAGAACCCTGGCCGTGGTCCATGACGACACCCCGGCTCCAAGAACCGGTGGTGTTGTTGCTATTATCACAGCCGGGACCGCTGATATTGATGTTGCGGAGGAGGCGCGGATGGTGGCACGTGAAATGGGGTGCGAAACAATCGCCATCTACGATGTGGGTGTTGCGGGTTTTCACAGGCTTGTGGGTGAGATGCTAAAACTCCAGGAGAAAAAGCCTGATTCGATCGTTGTTGCAGCCGGAAGGGAAGGTACTCTTCCCACAGTGGTATCAGGCCTGGTGGACGTACCTGTCATCGGTCTTCCCGTATCGACGGGTTATGGTGCCGGTGCCAGGGGTGAGGCTGCATTGCTTTCCATGTTACAGTCGTGTTCCGTTCTCTCGGTTGTGAATATTGACGCGGGCTTTGTGGCGGGCTCCTTTGCAGCCAGGATAGCAAATACCGTTGCAAAGGCAAGAAATAAGGATACGAATAAGGACTGATGTTTGTTGTGATGTTCCATCAGCGTTAATTGTTTCAAAAATCAAACAGATAGATTTACAGATGTGATACGATGAGGTCTCTAATATTCGAACCGTTCTCAGGTGCCGCCGGGGATATGATACTTGCCAGCCTGATAGATCTTGGAGCTGACAGTCAGAAGCTGCGTGAGTTGATAGAATCCGCTGTTGATGTATCGGTGTCTGTTGACAGGGTCGACAAAAAGGGTATTGATGCTGTAAATGTGAGGATAGATGTACCCTATGAGACCCATTCCAGACACTACTCTGAGATAGTTGATGTGGTCAAAAGCGCCGGCCTACCTGCTGCTGTGGAGCAGAGTGTCCTGGGAGTTTTTAAGATACTGGCAGAGGCGGAATCAAAAGTCCATGGTCTGCCACTCGATGAGCTGCATTTCCATGAGGTCGGACAGAAGGATGCGCTTGCGGATGTTATCGGTTCCTGTTTTGCCATCCATGAACTTGGAGTGGATGCGGTATTTACAACCCCTGTCAATGTGGGAGGTGGGAAGGTTCACTCGGCACATGGTGCAATGGCGGTACCTGCACCTGCAACCCTTGAGATACTCAGGCAGAGCGGTCTGATATTTTACGGACACGGAAGCATGGAAATGCTGACTCCGACGGGTGCAGCCATACTTGCCTATTTTGCAAAGCCCCTGGAGGACCTGCCGCGCGGGATAGTGAGATCGACCGGCTATGGTGCTGGAGATGCGGATACCGAAGATCCGAACGTCCTGCGCTCAATGATAATGGACGTGCAGGATACGCTCTCAAAGGACACTATCGAGGTATTGGAAACAAATGTGGATGATGTGACCGGTGAGATTCTCGGGAGCCTTTTTGAAAAACTCCTGTCAGTGGGTGCAAGGGATGTAACGATCATACCCGCGACAATGAAAAAGGGAAGGTCCGGACATATAATTAAAGTGATCACAAAGCCTGAGAATAGTGACCGTGTGGCGAGGGAGCTCATGAAGGAGACGGGCACGCTCGGTATACGGGTGATCTCCACCAAACACCGCTATGTTGCAGATCGCAGGATGGACAGTGTGGATATTATGCTCGGTTCCAGGGAATTTACCGTCGCGGTCAAGATCGCACAGGACAGAAGCGGTGAGATCCTGCACATGTCTGCAGAGTACGAGGACTGCCGCAGGGTTGCGGAACAGATGAAATTACCGCTGAAGGAAGTTATCAGAAGGGTTGAGGAGGAAGCATGGAACAAGTTCCTCTGAATACTTCATCTAAAAATCGTACTTTTTACCACAAATCATGTAAACAATCCCGACAATCACACAGCAAATGATAGGCGACGTCATAAAAGTTTTCAAAGAACTTGACAGCAAGGACCTTCGCATACTACAGGGTATCGAAGTGGGTATGAAGCACTATGAGTGGGTGCCCATGGATGAGTTGCTCAAGATCACAAAAATACCATTCTCCACTCTGGAATATAAGTTGAGGCTGCTGAAAAAGAAAAATCTTGTAGTGATGACAAATGCACCTTATGAAGGCTACCAGATATATTTCGATGCATATGATACGCTTGCTGTGAACACATTTGTTAAAAGGGGTACAATAAGTGCCATTGGTGATGAGATCGGTGTCGGTAAGGAATCCGTGGTTGTTGAGGCCATAAAGGAGCCGGAACTTGTTCTGGGTGAGCCGCAGGGTGTCATCATAAAATTTCACAGGGAAGGGCGGACCAGCTTCAAGAGCGTCAAACGTGTGCGTTCCCATCTCGAGAACAAGGAACACTTTTCATGGATATACGCAGCCAGGCTTGCCGCAAAAAGGGAAGCCGATATCATGAACAGGCTCTATCCTGATGTGTCCGTGCCCAGGCTTATAGATAACAACAGGCATGCCCTTGTCATGGAAATTGCAGAAGGTGACCTGCTCTACAGAACAAAGCTTGAGGATCCGGGCTGGTTCTTTGACCGAATAATGGAGCAACTGAAGAAGATATATGCGAAGGGTATAATTCATTCTGACCTCAGTGCGTATAATGTATTCGTATACGACGGCGGCGTGCAGATTATTGACTGGCCTCAGTATGTGGAGATTAATCACCCGCATGCCGATGAACTGCTTGAAAGGGATGTCCGCAATCTTCTGAAGTATTTCAAACGCAAGTATGGTCTGGACAGGGACGTTCCGGCAATACTTGAAGAAATAAAAGCATTTGATGAGTCATAACTATATTACATCACCAACATAAATCAAACATATATGCAAAATGGGGTTATTTACGGGATCGATATTGCAAAGGGTTCCTCAAGAGCCCAGGAAGCACCGAGATATGCCGTAGCTGTTCTGGAGAAAGGCGAAGTCGTGCATCATACCATGCTTCGCAGGCATAAGATTCTCCGCATGATCCAGAGAGACCGTCCTGTGTATATCGCTGTGGACAATATCTACGAACTGGCGGCAGATAAACGGGACCTTATCCGTTTTCTGGAAAAACTGCCGCAAAACACCAAACTCGTCCAGGTTACAGGTGGCATTCACCAGCGACCTCTGACAAGGCTTGCCAGGGAACATAATTTTACGTTCAATCAGTTCAATCCTAATGAGGAAGCGGAAGCTTGTGCTGTACTCGCAAGTCTCGGGGTTGGCTGTGAGGTCTCGCTCTTTGAGGACCTTACAAAGATCAAGGTAAGCAGGGCACGTTCCCTTGGCAGGGGCGGCTGGAGCCAGAATCGCTACCGTAGGAAGGTTCATGGTGCTGTGAGGCAAAAAAGCCGGGAGATAGAGGACATACTGCGTAAGTTCTCCCGGGAAACGGGTTTTGAGTATACGTCCAAGATTACCGAAGGTTTCGGGGGGTATGTAAGAGCAGAATACACTGTCAGAGCAAGGCGGGACAGGGTACCTGTGAAACCTTCATCTACGGCTGATGTACAGGTGACGGTAAAAAGTGTGGAAAGGGACAAGATAAAGTATCTGCCACTGAAAAAGAAAGGCAGAAAGTATACCATAGTGGGTATAGATCCCGGTACAACCGTTGGTATGGCAATACTTTCCCTTGAAGGTGAATTACTTTTCCTGCAGAGCATACGGGGCATATCGCATGATGAAGTTGTCAAGCTGATAGCGGATTATGGTAAACCTGCAGTTGTAGCCACTGATGTTTTCCCGACTCCTGCTGCTGTTGAGAAGATACGGCGCAGCTTCAATGCTGTCATAGGCACTCCGGGCGGGGAGATTCGGGCGGAAGAAAAAATAGCCCTGGCCCGTCCGTTTGGTTATTCCAACGATCATGAGCGAGATGCACTTGCAGCCGCGCTGACCACTTATAAGAATTACAAAAATGTATTCTCCAGGGTGGAGAAGAAGACTCCTGCTCATCTTGATATTGACAAGGTGAAATTCCATGTTATCCATGGTGCCTCCATCGAGGATGCCATTGAGAAAATAACGCCCTCACCGGTGGTCAGGAAAGAGTCAAAACCCGAGCCTGAATCCGAAGAAGAGACGGCTCTGAACGATCTTGTCCGCAAGCTCAGGGATGAGGTAAACCAGAAGAACTCCCAGGTAAAACAATTAAAAGACTATGTGGCGGAACTCAAGTACGAATCAAACCAGAAAGAGCGCACCATAGAAACTCTCGAGATGAGAATCAGGAAGATAAGGAGTGAAAGTTACCAGAAGGCCCGCAAGGATAAGGAAATAGTTATCAGGGACAGGGAGATAGAGAGGCTTAAGAGAGATATAAAGAAGGTTCGGAAATCTCTCAAAAGGCAACGCAAACGGGCCAAACGCATCAAACAGATTCGTAAAAAGGAGATCCGAGGCGAGGGTCTGTCTGTAAAGATAATCGCTTCCTTTGCAAAGGAAGCCATACAGCATACAAAGGACACCTATGGTCTCAGGAAAGGTGACCTTGTGTATCTTGAAGACCCGAGTGGAGGAGGTCCTATCACGGCCTCCATACTTGCGGATTCGGGTGTCAGGGCCGTACTCATCTCGGAAGAAATGCCTCATGCAGCCCTTGAGTATTTCTATGATTCCGATATCCCTGTGATCAGGGGTCTGAAACTGCAGAGGGTGGATGACCTTGCCACCATTGACCCGGAAGCACTTGATAAGGCGATCTTTGAATGGGAAGAGAAGGCCAGGGAACGTCGCAAGGAAAAGGATCATGAACAATTCCAGTCGATTCTGGATGAGTACAGAAGCGAACGCAGAAGAGGTCTTGTATGATTACGGATACATTTTTCAGAGGTATTTGCCAGTGACAAGATCTGCAGTTCTGCTGGCAGGTGGCCTTGGAACAAGGCTGAACGGATATGAGAAGGCATTGCTCCCCCTGAATGACGAAACCTTCATAGAAAACACCCTCAGGTTACTGGAATCAGTTAGTGACGAAGTAATAGTATCATTCAGGGATGAAGAACAGCTCGACCTGTTTCAGGAGTATGTCCGTGGCAAAAGAACAGTAACGGATCAGCTCAGGAACATCGGTCCCCTAGGGGGCATGCTTGAAGGATTCAAAAAAGCATCAGGTGAATATGTTTTTGTTGTGGCATGTGATATGCCCTATCTTAACAGGGAGCTTATCAGCCTGCTTTTTGAAAGATCGGGAGGCCATGACGCGGTACTTCCAGTAAACAACTCCGGGAAGAATGAACCCCTCCATGCAGTGTACAGAAGAAGACCCATGCTCTCTGAGATCGAAAAATGCGTGGATAAGGGTCTGAGGTCGGTAATGGCTCCTGTTTCCGCACTTGATGATGTACTGTTTCTGGAAAGTGCGGAAATATCTAAGATAGATAAGGACCTTCTTTCATTTACCAATATAAACACAGCCCGGGATATGGATATGCTCGGAAAGGACAAACCCAGGTGATTTTACGAAAATAAAGGATGTTGATAAGGATCTGGTTATCGAGAAAGCTATCAGTAGAATCTCCGATACATACGATGTGGATATCTCCGTGATCAGAAATGCTATTTATGAGCTGGGAGAACCGCTTGATCTTGTGAAAATGGTGGAGGAGGGTATTTTCTGCTTCAGAGGTCCCGATGATGAGGTACGTTATGATAATGCTTCTATCTGTCTCTCGAATAAGATACTTGCCAACAGGGATGTTGCTGATGCTCTTTTAAATGTGATCTATTCCAGGATCAGGAACTGGGACAGAGGAGATGCTAACGTCCTTCTGTCTGATCTGAAAAAAGCTATCAGTATCATGGAACTGAATCCGGATCTGTATCCGGGATTTGCTTCGTGCGGTCTGGATATAGAAAAGATCCCATCGGAAAAGATTCCCGGAGACATTGGAGATCGATGCCGTGTATGGGCAATGGATAAACAGGGCATGTGTCTTGCTGGTGAGGATGCGGACAGGGTAATATCCGTTCATGAAATCAGAAAATCTGTATCTGATGTTTGATAATGTAGTGTGATTTTGACTTTCACTCTGTGGTTGAACACTGTCAGCCTAAAATACTAAAGTTTATATCAAATAAAATATATTTCATTACATCACAGTGATACATGCATGAATAAAATATTATAGTTGTTATCTGTTCGGTGCTAGCTGAAAGGAGCTGTCTTTGTTTAAAATGATGCGAAGAACATGCTTCCGAATGGCCTGTAATGAATGCCGTTTCATCTGACAACTCAATTGTCATGCGTACAAGAATATACTGGAATGATGGCAGCATGTGCTAAAATCATGTTCATTCATTTCGTTGTCGCAATCTCGGAGTTGGTTGGCGGGATGGAAAACGAGACCCCTGAAGAGTGGTTCAAGCTTGCTTTCGAAGCTGAGGACCCGGAAGAAAAGATCGAGTACTTTAATCTCATACTTGAGTGCAAAACCCGGAATCCGGAACTCTGGAGCAATGAGGCCATTGCGCTCATATGGAATAACAAAGGTATTGCTTATTCTTTTCTTGCAATGTACGGGGAAGCACTTTACTGTTTTGAAAGATCGTTAAAACTCAATAATAACGATACTGATGTGTGGTATAACAAAGGTGTTGCACTTTTTCAGCTTGAACGGTTCGAAGAAGCTATAAAATGCTATAACAGGATCCTGTCCATAGATCCCAGAAACGATAGTTCCTGGATCAACATGGGTGATGTCCTTGAATACATGGGCAGGCATAACGAGGCTATTGAGTGTTATAGTAAGGTACACAAGGAGATCGAACTTGACAATAAGTTTGCTATTGTCTGGAACAAAAAAGGTCTTGTTTATTTTGGTATCGGCCGTTATGCCGATGCAGCAGAGTGCTTTTCAAAGGTGCTTAAGATCGATCCCGAACATGCCGAGGCAATCGAGCATTTAAAGGTTGCCGTGGAAGAAGCTAAAAAGAAAAATGACAGGCTCATAAACGCCTGAATCTATACGTTGAATTTCTCTCCAAGCTCAGGTGCGTGGGCATCCACACCTATCTCTTCTCTAATCCATTCGGCAAAACTTTCCGTATCATCACCATGCATGGTGAATACATGCTCGGTACCCCTGTCGCAGAATTCGGAGACGATGGCCTTCAGTTCTCTGTCACCACAGTGGGCTGAGAAATCATACTGTTCAACCTTTATTCCAAGTTGCTGAATGACACCATCATTCTCTATGACCCCATTATCCAGGGCCATTCTGCCGTTTGTTCCTTCAACCTGGTAACCTGTGATCAGTATCTTGGATTTTGGGTCCTTGAATATCTTCTTAAGATAATACATAACAGGTCCGCCGTTAAGCATTCCTGCGGTGGTGACTATTACTGAGGACTCAAGGGGTACTTTATCCCTTTTTCTGCCCGAAACAATGGTAGCGTTCTTGAACGCCCTTTTGAGCTGGTTGGGGTTACGCAGATAATGCGGATACTTCATCATGAGTTTGTAGGCGGAAACTCCCATCCCGTCAACATACGCCCTGATGCCATGCGACTCAAGAAGCATTAGTATTTCCTGTGTTCTTCCGATGGCAAAGGCAGGAATGATCACATTTCCTCCTATGTTGAGTGTGTCCATAAGAGAATCTATGAATGCGTTTTCCATTTCCTTTCTCGGAGGATGATCCTCTCCGAAATAGGTACTCTCGATAATAAGGGTATCAGCATCAGGGAAATCCCCTGCACCAAAAACCAGTCTGGTGTCAAGCGTATTTATATCACCGGTATAGAAGAGGCTCTTTGAATCCTTTCCTTCCAGATATATGGAAGCAGCACCGGGAATATGACCTGCGTCATGGAACTGTGCCCTGTAGCCGTGGGTATGGAACTCAATATCCGGATCGATCGTGTTTGTTTTTTGCATGAACCGGGACAGGTCCATACTGTCAAAACCTGCATCTTCTCCTTTTCTATCTGCGATCTTCAGGGTATCCCTGGCAAGCATGGCCGCAAGATCGAAGGTAAGCGGGGTCATGAATACTTCCGGTGCCATATCCATAAGATTCGGAACGGCGCCGGCATGGTCGAGATGTGCGTGTGATACAAGTACTGCATCCGGTTTTGAACCGTTGAGTGGATACTGTGTATGTTCCCCTGGTTTTAATCCGTAGTCCAGCATGATACTGTCATCAACAAGTACTGCCGAACGCCCTACTTCCCTGGAAGCTCCTTTGAATTCTAATTTCAGATAAATCACCTTTTTATCAGGCAATGGCATCCTGCCAGTTCCTGATCTTTTTCACAGGTATGTTAGTGGTCTTTGCAAGTTCGAAAGCATCAACTTCGATCAGATCATCGACCTCGGATACGCCTGCATCTTCAAGTTTCCCTGCAGTTACCTTTCCGATACCGGATATATCCGTTATCTTCTTTGGTTTGATCTTGCCATTATTATTCTTTTTCTCTTCTTCCTGGGCCTTCTGCCATTCTTCGAAATTGCAGTGGGGACATCCCAGTTTCCAGGGCCTTTTCCCGGAATTGATAATTGTGACGTGATAAAGATCGTGATCCTCGCAGGTCTTATCCGTAACTATGATCTTGCCTCCTCTTGGAAGCGGCAGTGCGAAATTACAGTCGGGATAACCCTCACATCCGATGAACCTTGATCCCTTTCTGGAACGCATTACCATGAGGTTGGAGCCACAGTTAGGACAGTTACCTATGATCTTATCCTCTCTCAGACCGGCACGCAGGGCTTCACTGACATTGTCCTTGTTCTCCTCAAGTTCCTCGAAGATGGAGAACAGCATTTCCCTTGACTCGTTCAGGACTTCATCTTCCGGTATCTGACCCTCTGCTATCCGGTCCATGTCAGCTTCCAGCTTACTTGTCATATCATGCTTTGATATGGTGGGTGCGAACTTCTCCAGTGCTTCCACCACTGCATAGGCGGTCTTGGTGGGCTGAAGAGGGTTTCCATGAATATATGCCCTTGAGTATAGTTTGCTTATTATCTCATGGCGTGTGGCCTTGGTACCGAGTCCGAGCTCTTCCATGATACGTATGAGTCTTCCCTGTCCGTATCTTCCGGGCGGTTTTGTTTCCTTGTCCTCAATGATCTTATCCAGGACCTCGAGTTTTTCCCCTTCTTTAAGTTCCGGCAGGAGCCTGTCCTCCGGAGCATTATAGTGATAGTACCATCTCCATCCGGGAACTATCAGCCGCGCACCATTGGCCTTGAATTCCTCGGAATCGATGTCAAATCTCGCTCTGATGGTCTGCCACTGGGCGGGTTCTGCAAAGGTTGCAAAGAAACGCCTGACAACAAGTTCGTAGACCTTCCATTCCTGTTCATTGAGCTCTGACTTTTTTGCAAGGGATGCTGGATAGATAGGAGGGTGGTCTGTTGTCTCTTTCTTACCCCTTGTGGGTTTTAGCTCTTTTTTCTGAAGAAGCTTCTTTGCATATTCCTTGAAGGGTCCCTTGCTGAATACCTCGATCTGTGCCCTCAGGTCAATACTTTCGGGATAGACTGTATTATCTGTCCTTGGGTACGAGATGAAACCGTTCATATACAGGGATTCGGCTATCCTCATGGCATTTGCTGCCGTGAAACCGATGGAACTTGCCGCACTGATGAACTCCGTGGTATTGAATGGTGTTGGAGGTTTGTCCGTCTTGGTGGATGTGTTGACACTGGATACCGTGGCGGTGTCTCCGATCTTTTTTAATATCTCGTCAACCTCTTCCTTCTTCCAGAAGCGCTTTGTCTTGTGTTCGACCTTGAATTCTTCACCTTTTCCCGTCCTGAGATTGGCTGAAAGTTCCCAGTAGGGTTTGGGAATGAATACATCCCTTTCTTTTTCCCGCTCGACGATCAGGGCAAGTGTCGGTGACTGTACCCTTCCCACGGAAAGGAACATGTTCCCGAGACGCCCGGCGGCAAGAGAGATAAAACGGGTAAGCGAAGCACCCCATACAAGATCGATGACCTGTCTTGAATGTCCCGCATCTGCCAGGTTGAAATCTATTTTAGTGGGATTTCCAAAAGCTTGCTCTATTTCCTTTGGTGTGATGGCACTGTAGTGAACACGGTCGAATTCGATTTCCGAATTCACATTTTTCAGTATGTCAAGGGCTTCGACACCGATGAGCTCACCTTCCCTGTCATAGTCAGTGGCAATTGTCACCTTTGTGGCCTGCTTACCCAGTTTCTTAAGTGCGGACACGATTTTTACCTGGGTGGAAGCTGTGACGATCTCGGCGTCAATAAGATCCTTTGACTCAACCTTCTGCCAGTTGTTGTATGCCTTCGGGAAATCCAGCTTTACTATATGCCCGCTGAGTCCGATGAACACCTTCTTATCTTCTTCAGAGCCGAATTCGTAGGTATCAACTCCGCTGACGCGTACTTTTTTCAGCTTCTTCGGTGAAAGGATATTTGCTATCCTCTTTGCTGCAATGTGTTTTTCTGCTATGATGAGATGCATATTATCTCCAGAGTCCCTCATGAAATGAATAATAGAATATTTAAGACCGGTAACATAATAAAAATACTTATATTAATCGGCTTTTTATGTTCTAGTTTAAAAAACATTCTGATAAATATATCTATCGCAATCAAAAAAAGTCTGAAATATTCTCATGAAGCTAATGGAAAACGACCACAGTATGCCGAGTATTTCCTGTGGACGTAGCGTAAATAAAAAAAGTATCTATCTGATAATGAGGGGATGCATCCCCCGGCCATGTGACTCAGGGGATGACTGGATAAGACCACTCCGTTTATTGTTTCTGTATAAGCTCGATGTCTTCAAGCACCGCCTGAAGGTCATCTTCATGCTCGATTTCATCGGTAAGGATCTCCAATACGATCTCGTATGTTACGGGATCCTTATCCTTTACTTTCTCAAGTATGGAATTATATACCTGGATCGCACACTGCTCACCCTTTATGTTCTGTTCGAGTATCCTCTTAACAAAGGGATCTTCCGGTGACTCGTAGCCACAGTTACCGATCTTATTCCATTCTTCCGGTGAGAGTACCGGGGTTCCCCCGAGTTGCATGATCCTGTTGGACAGCATATCCGCATGCCTGAGCTCGTCATTTGCATGTTCGAGAAGTTCGGCAGCAGCAGCTTCTCTCATCGGACCCTTGATCACTTTTGAACCGACCCAGTACTGGTAGTATGCAAGCCATTCGTCTGCAAGAGCCTTATTTAAGGACTCGATCAGGTCGTTAACATCCACTCCAAGTGTTTCAAGTAATTGTACTCCTTTTGTTCCCATTTTTCTCACCTCTTTTATTAAGATAAATGCTCAGGATTGTTTCCTGAAGCACATGAACCAGTCAAGACAGTATTTCCCTTCCTCTGCTGACTCGACCCTTTCCTTTGCTGTTCCGCATGATCCCGGTGGTGGAATGATCACATCATCTCCTGGCTGCCAGTTTGCAGGGGTTGCAATGTCTTCAGCATCTGATTTCTGCAGTGCCAGCAGGAGCCTTTTGATCTCATCCATGTTCCTTCCGTTGGAAAGCGGATAGTAGAGTATTGCCCTGATCTTTGCCTTCGGGTCCATCACGAATACCGCCCTTACGGCCTGGGTGTCCGAAGCATTTGGCTGTACCATTCCGAATTTCTTTGCCACATCCATCTTAAGATCGGCGATTACCGGGAAGGTAATCTCAATGTCCTTCATTCCCTTGTATTCGATCTTCTCTTTGATGGTTCTCAGCCATGCAATGTGTGCGTATATGCTGTCAATTGACAATCCGATCAGTTCACAGTTGAGCTCTTTGAACTCATCCTGCATGCTTGCAAAGGTCATGAACTCGGTGGTACATACCGGTGTGAAATCCGCCGGATGGCTGAAAAGGACCACCCACTTACCCTTGTAATCTGTCGGGAAATTGATCTGTCCGTTGGTCGTTTCTGCTTTAAAAGACGGTGCATCGTCCCCTATAAGTGGCATTGTTACTATATCTTCCACATTTACTCCTCCTTACAATCCTTACATATTCCATAGAAATTCGTATCTGTACTCTCCACTTCGAAATTCTCAATGTCCCCGGCTACTTTGAGGGAATAGTCGGTCAGATCCTCTGACTCATAGTCGGTTATACTTCCGCATCCGATACAGATTATATGGTGATGCGGAACAAGGTTTGCTTCAAATCTTGAGACACCCTTTATGTTAACCTCTTTGATCAGACCCTTTTCTGCCAGGAACCTGAGGTTTTTGTATACGGTAGCTTTGCTGATCCTTGTCAGTTTCTTTCTTACTCCTTCATAGACATCTTCCACAGTGGGATGACCATCGAATTTCCTGAGGAAATCCAGTATCTCTATCCGCTGATTTGTGTACTTGATGTCTTTTGCTTCCTTTTTGATCATATCTTTTTGTGTGTTGTTTCGGGTTAATAACGGTTTTGCCTTTTAGTGGCAAATACCATTTGACAACAAGTACTAAGTAATAATTATTATTATTTAACTCTTTTTATCGGAATCTATATAGTTGTAAATAGTTCTATAATCCGGTATCTGGAGAGGATCCCGGATAACGTGAAGAATGGCGACTGGTATGCTACAGGGGAAACTTAATTAGATGTGGCATACCCAATAACTAAAAAAAGTCAGGCAGGGATAACGATGACAAAAATGAATATTATTTCCTGGAATGTGAACGGTATAAGGGCAGTCCAAAAAAAGGGTTTTGTGGAGTGGCTGCAGAAAGAGCAGCCCGATATTCTATGCGTACAGGAGACAAAGGCACAAAAGCAGCAGCTCAAGGACGAGCTTATCAACATTGATGGCTATAACAGTTATTTTTCCTCGGCTGAAAGAAAGGGTTACAGCGGTGTTGCGATCTACAGCAAGAACGAACCTGAAAGTATCAGATGCGGATTCGGTATCGAGAAGTTTGACCGTGAGGGACGTACACTGATAGCTGATTACGGAGATTTTGTACTGTTCAACACCTATTTCCCAAACGGCAAGGCATCCAGTGAAAGGCTTGATTATAAGATGGAATTCTATGATGCGTTTCTGGAGTATGCCGATACACTGAAAGGAAAGGGCAGAAAACTGATAATCTGCGGGGATGTCAACACAGCCCACCGGGAAATTGACCTTGCCCGACCTAAAGAGAATGAAAAGGTATCAGGTTTCCTGCCGGAGGAAAGGGAATGGATCGATAAATTGCTGAGCCATGGTTATGTTGATACTTTCAGGCACTTTAACAAGGAACCTGAACAATATACCTGGTGGAGCATGCGCACCCGTGCAAGGGAGAGAAATGTCGGCTGGAGAATCGATTATTTCTATGCAAGCGAAAATGCCATGGGCAATATAACTGATTCCTACATTATGCCGGATGTAACAGGCTCGGATCACTGTCCCATCGGATTGGAACTTGATATATGAGCTGATTTTGATTTCTTTGCAGCTTCGATGGCCAGTTTTACGGCTTGTTGCGGGGAGTCTGCCCTGGTCGTACCTTCGATATCCCATTTTGATTCGAGTGTGATCACACTTTTTCCCATTTTCAGGGAAAGAGCAATTTCCGAGAGAGTCCCGTATTCTCCTCCCACCGCTATCAGGGCATCACATGACTGGGCAATGATTGCATTTCTTGCATGTCCCATGTTTGTGAGAATGGCAATGTCAATATAAGGGTTCGGGCTGTCTCTGTCGTTTCCGGGAACGATACCCACGGTTGTACCGCCTGCTTCTCTTGCTCCCTTTGAAGCGGCTTCCATGACTCCGCCAAGTCCTCCACATAACAGGAAGGCATCATTTTTTGCTATCTCCTGACCTACCTGTTTGGCTTTTTCCTGTAGCTGTGCATCACATGTGCCGGCACCGATCACACCTATCTGCAGTTTCATAGTCATAACCTGTTATTCTTATTTGGACTATTATATATACTCGCTTTGAATCTCAAGTATTTCTTTACTGTCCCTTGCGGCTGAATATTCTTCCAGGGGTTCGTGATTCAATTCCAGAAATGTGTGTCCCCAGTTGAACTTGCTCATAACTGTGTGTGCCTGTTCTTTATTGCCAAGAATATATAGTGAAGCGGCAAAGGCCTCTGCAGAGGTAAGTTTGAAAGGCTTTCCAAAATTCACCGGATTTCCCGCAACCAGGAAAGGAAGTGCCCTGTGCTGCAGCCTGAGCTTCAACAGTTTCGGGAATACCTCTTCCACATGCTCCCATGAACAATCAAGTACTGTAATACCTTTGTTTGCATTGTCATGTGGTGAGAGAGCTTTCTCAGCCATAGGGTCCAGGAGAATGGATTCTCTGGGAATCCTGTTGATCTTATCAAACATCCTGGCAAGCTCAAAACGTGCCATCTTCTTACCCGTACACTTTTTTGGATCGCACTGGCTTGCATGGTATATGAAGAGTTTGATGTCTTTATCTTTCATTACTGGCTCTGTAAGTTTCATTGTATAAATGCTTGGTCTTACGGTACCGATAAGGAAATATTATAGATATCTTTTTATATTTATACATCCTTTTTTAATTAAATAAAATTATAGAAGATTGTTTTCGATCTCGGGGTGTTCTATGACCGCAAAAATATACACAATCATATCAGGAAAAGGTGGTACAGGTTCTACCACTACTGTGATCAATATCGGAGCTGCTCTTGCAGGATTTGCAAAAAAAACACTTATCATTGACATGGATCTGGGTATGCCCACCGTAGGGTTGATGCTTGGCCTTGAAACAAAAACAACTTTGCATGATGTTCTTTCAGGTGATGCCGATATCAAGGATGCCATATATGATGGGCCAAGCAACCTGAAGATATTACCCGGCAGCATTTCTCTGCATAGTTTTTTGAATACCGATCCTGATAAGCTGGCAGGTCTGGTCGAAAGTGTCAAAGACGACTTCGAGTTCATAATTATCGATTCTCCAACGGGTATCAGTAAGAATTCCATGGCAGCAATATCTCTGGCAGATGAGCTTATACAGCTAATGAACCCTGATATTGCGTCTCTGGCCGGTGCGATGAAGGTCAAAGCAATCTCTGACTCTCTGGAAAAGCAGTTCTTCGGGATTATTGTGAACAGGACAGGAGTAGTAAAGAATGAACTCAGCAGTGAGCGTATAGAGACCGCTCTTGGCCTAAAGATCCTTGAGATACTTCCTGAAGATCCTAACATCAGGAACTCTGTGGCATTCAAAGCACCTGTTGTAGTTAAATATCCCGGATCTCCCGTGTCTGTAGGCTTTAACAGGCTCTCAGCTGAAATATCAGGTATCAAAGTTCCTGCGGTTGAGACTTTCGTTGAGGAAAAGAACAGTAAAAAGAAGGGCAAACGAAAACTGTTGTCTATAAACCGCAAGTGAGGTCTTTCGTGTGTATACAAGGGAACAATGCAGATCGCACAGTTCCTGTATCAGGGTTTAGTTTTGATCGGGGCTGGTAAAATGGATGATGATATAGCTAAAGAAAAGGATGTTAAAAAGGATTCCTCCAATCTTTCTGATAATAATAAAGCCGGGAACCCTACATCTTCGACAGACACTGGAAAAGTGCTGTCATCAGATCATATTGTGCTTGAAGAGGACCAATCTGCTTCAATGCAGTCCGGTTTATCTTCTGAGCAACTTTCAGATAAGGATAATGGTTCTGTTTCACTACCTGATGGTCTTTCCGGAATCAATGATCCGGAGGAAAGTCTGGCTGACGATAATACTTTTGAGGCCGTACCGTTTGCTGATGAGGATGCGTTTGTGGATGAACTTGCAGACCTGATCCTGCCTGATGATGAAGTAGTAAGCATAGAGGAGCTCAAAAGTAAAGTAGATGCTTCACTGGCAGACAGCTCATATGTAGATGAGGTATCCGATGAATTAGAGCTCAGGTGGGAAAAGGTAGCAACAGAAGTTTTCAAGGAAGAGCCTGTTGAAGAAGAAACAGATGAGGAAGAGGAAGAGACCGAGACCCTTCTGGATCGTGTAAACAAGATTTTTGCAAGAAAGAAGATCAACACTGATCCCTATAACATGATCGAGCACGGCCCGATCGTTGATTTCACCATACCTGCGGACAGTCCGTACAAGGAAGTGGAACTGTACGAAGTAAACCCTCCCTATGCCTATGTGAGAAT
>JAALLP010000172.1_pt1 | contig 21099 bp, 25 predicted proteins | sample 7245951 | NCBI WGS metagenome assembly JAALLP01 (sample SAMN13049199, study PRJNA578106) | oil field metagenome | isolation source: filtered produced water from oil reservoir B6 | place: USA:offshore Texas | collected 2016
AAATAATAATTCCATTGTTCCAATTGTTTGTTTTTTTGTTTTTCTGTTATCCAAAGAATTTCGATTCCATCATCTGCAGGATAAATTGTGAAATCAAAATGGCCGGGTAATTCTTTTTTATCAATCATCTCAAACTCATCTTGTTCTGAATTATAACGATATGCTTGCAAATAGCTGTTGTTATATTGGTCTGTTTTTAAGCAGTCTGATTTTACGTTATACGCTACCCAAATTATGTTATTTTTGTCAGCAGCTAACCCGTATATTTTGAAATCGTCTTGATAAGGTACGTGAACAAAGGGAAAGTTATATACCTTTGCTGATTCCGAATCTTTGATTCTTATATTGTATGGTTGACTACCATCGGTAATTTTACATGAAATATGCCCGAGGTATTTAGAGCTTGGTGCCGGGTAAAGGGTTGACCGCCATGTGCCTGGTTCGTACCCATTTTGAATTTGAAATTCCTTAATTTCTTTACCGGAAGGTAACTTTTGCATTATAAGCTTATCGTCGAACAGCAAAATACTGGTATCTGGACTAATTTGGAGTTCACTATAGCAGTCTTTCAAGTTGTGTACAGGTTCAAAAGCGTTATTCCTATCGTCAATCGCAAAGTTGCCTGAATATATGATTTTGTTGTATGTGACGTAACCCATCTTTGTAAAACTTGGACTGTCTGTTTCTGCAAATCGTATTGATTTACCGGCTTCTTCAATGTCAGCTATGTATGGGCCTACGTTGGTCAAATAATTTCCGGTAACCAGTGGAACTGCTTCAAATTCTGTTAGTTTTTCATTTGAAGGCGAAAAAGGCAGTAGGACCGGAGTGTCCTCATTAATTACAATTTGTTCTTTTGGTGGTTCCGTGTCTGTCGGTCCTTGTTTTTGCTTCTCGGAACAACCGGCCAATACCAAAGACAGCATTAAAAAGATTAACACCAATTTTTCAATCATTCGTTTTAACACTCCTGTTTCTTGTTATTAGTTATCTCTTTGTTAGTGGCAGTCTCATTAATTTCATTTATAACAACACCACTAATTTTATTGCTAATTTCTGTTAGCACATTTTGCACGCATATATATATCCACGCCAACAGTAAAAAAAAAGGACATTATGTTAAAGTATATTATGCTTTTTAAATTACTCAGCTCTCCTTTTGCGTTAGCATAAAAAATATAATCGGCTAAGGCGAACAATATAAACCAAAATAATGTAATGATTAGGGCCATTGTTTTGTTAGACAATATACATCAACTCCTTCCTATTTTTCTTTGAACTTCGTCGCCATATCCAGGGTGAATAAGATTGAGGACTTTTTTTGACTGGTTATCAAGTTGATTGCGTTGTGAAATAATGCCAGGATTATGAAAACGAACTGATATTATTGATTGCATTGGAATCCATATGATATTCCGAGGGTCGTCCATTTCACTCAAAAGCAATCCAGAATTATATCCCCAACTCATTTTCAACACCTCACCACTAACCGTCTTCTTTTCGGATAAAGTTACCGTAATAATAGGTCGTTTACCAATTAAACGATAACATAAGAATATTTCTTTAAAGATATCATCCCGCGGGGATGTTTCAATATCAATATCTTTTACCCAAAAACGGCGCCAATCTATACTGCTTTTAATAGCCATATTAGAGCGCATATCAACCAATAGTTGCATTGTTCCTAAAATAATAGCTACCCCGCAAAAAACAGCTATCCAAATAAATAAATGATAACCTGACAAGGAAGTATAGTTACCTAATAATAATTGATATAATGTTTCTGTTTTATTTTTAACCACGCTTAGTGAAATAATAAAAACTATGCCAAAATTCATTATCCCATGATATAAAACAGGGTAAAACCTATTTCTTGCCTCTTCCATCCTCCCGGATGCATTAACCCCCAAATAACCAGGAACCAGTATCAGCAGAAAAAACAACGCTAACGACAGAGTTAATCCCTGCACTATTCAAACCTCCTATAATCATAATAACGCAATAGTTTTTCCTTTACTGTAACGCGTTGTAATTTCGCTGGGCTATCTGGCAGTTCCTTTGTTTTGCTGACTTTAATTTGCAGCCAGGTAAAACCGGCTCCAATAACTACAAGGATATATGATGTTATTCCGCTTAGGATAACAAGACCTAACAAAGACAGAAAAAAGAGCAGTACAGGTTCCTCTTCCGGAATATCGTTTCCTAACCATGGACTCATTATAGTGAACATACCAACTATGAATAAAAATAAACTCAACAAAACCATATACGGACGTTGGTCTTGTAAGAAATCTTTAAAATACCTATACTCCAAAAAAATACCCCCTATCGAATTTTTGAATCATTTCAGCGTTAATTTTCAACGAATTCCTTCTTAAAAATTGCGCTGGCCCCCACACCTATACCTTTTTTGAATTTATAATATCCCGTCCAGGCAGGCAGAGGCAGTCGGAAGTTAACTTGGGCTTTACAGTATGTTTCACCGTTATATTCAATCTCCTCAAGATGAACCATTTTCTCTTTCCAGCGTTCAACGCTTTCTTGGTCCACATCCTCGGCACCTAAAGTAGATGCCATCATATCAGCAGCAACCTGTTTTGCCAGTTCTTCGTCATGGTATACCGCATAAGCTCTGGCCGCTTCCCGGGATGCGGTAACAGTAGCGCTTTTGGTGTATACAGCCATCCCCCAGGTAATAGCAAAGAAAATCAGGAACAATGTTATTGGAAAAATTAAAACAAATTCCAGTACCTCACCGCGTTCATCAGCAAAAACATGGCGCAGACCGGAGCAATGAAAGCGCCTAAAGGTGCGCCCGCCTTTTTTAGGTGTTCCTGTTTTTTTAATGATTCGGCCACGTATTTTACATGCACTCCCATTCTTAAAGCATTCAGGTTGAAAATTAGCCAATTTTTTAAATCCCCCCTTTTTGCCCGTTTAAATGCTTCCCATACAGCCAGTAAAGTTGAAGCCAGCACTAATACGGTTAATCCTTCATGTAAGCCAAGTAGAGCTCCTACAGCCCCAGCCAGTTTCACGTCCCCTGCCCCCATAAGTCCCAAAAGGTAAAAAGGGAGCATTGTGCAAAAGCAGGCTGCTGCACCTGGTAAAGCAACCCACAGAGGTTGATAACAAAGACCTGCCAGTAATAAGAGTAAGACAGTTATATTTGGGATTTTTCTATCCTTGATGTCTTTGTAAATAATCCAGGATAGACAAGTAATAGTAAGAATTAAGATTAATATTTTAATTAGTCCCACCTCTCTATTGTACTTGAAACAGTATTTAATTGTTGGTAAAATAAGTAAAACAATCCCTGGAGGGGATATGTGTGCTTAATATAGAGACAATAAAAACCAAAGCGGTTCCGATATTTAAAAATTTCGGTGTTAATCAAGCATATATTTTTGGTTCTTTTGCCCGTGGCGAACAGAAGCAAAGCAGCGATATTGATTTTCTTATTGAATATGACTCCAATGCTGACTTTACGTTGTTTGAGCTGGTTGAGTTAAAATATGCTCTCGAAGAAGCTTTCCAGCGCAAAGTAGATGTGGTAACTCATGGCGCTCTGTCAAAACACATTAAACCTTACGTTTTAAAAGACAGGAAGGCGATAATGTGAAAGAGGATTTGGTTTTTCTCCGACATATTATGGAAAGTATTAACGCTATCGAGAGCCATATGCGGGGTATAACAATAGATAGTTTTTTTGAATCCATTTTGATCCAGGACGCCGTGATTAGAAGAATTGAAATTATCGGGGAAGCAACTAAGAATCTTTCAGCAGAATTAAGGAATAAATACCCCTATATACCATGGCGTTCCATAGCCGGTATGAGGGATGTTCTGATACACGAGTACTTTGGAGTTGATTTGAAACTGGTATTTGACACTGCCACTAAAAAAATACCGCAATTAAAAGAACAAATTGAAACTGTCATAAAGGCGGAACATTGAACCTCCCCACGGCTATAGCCGGGTAACTCCCGGCTATAATTAATTAGAAACATATTGCTGGCTTAATCACTCTACAAACAAAAAACTCCGGAAATTGCTCCGGAGTTTTTTAAGATATCATTCTGGAATGTCATCGTAACCTCTCTCGATAACGTCACCTACACTTTCACCGGCAGTCTCAATCCTGGGTTTAAGGAATGTAAACCAGATTAGAGCCAGAGCCCCAATAGCAAGAGCGGTATAAGTTGAAAATTGAGCCAGGTCAAAACCTTCTTCATCTTGTATAAACCGTTTCACGGCTTTAATCATATATAAAACTCCTTTCTAAAATGTGCCGAAATTAAAAAATCCCTGTTCCAGGGCACGCTGAACAGGAGGACCGGCTACAAGAGCCCATGTAGCTACAATGGCAGCCAGTACCAGTACCATGGTCACCTTTGGTTTTATCTTTGCCGCTTCGTTATTCATTTCCACCTCCTGCCTTGTCCTAAAATCTCTGTTCAAACTCCTTAAATGACGAGCTATTTCAACCCCCTGCTGGTCAGCATGTTTTATCAAAAGAGTTAACTCATCAGCTTCTGGAATGTCATATCTAATACCGATACGGGAGAAAACTGTGTAAAGGGGTTTCCCCATTCGTACTTCACTTGCCATTTGGCGAAGTTCTTTGGCCAGAAGGCTGTCACCCTCCGAGGCCCACTCCAGCATCCTGATGATCGGAAGTCCTGCTGTAGTGCCAGACTCAAGCCTGGCTCCCAGGTCAATCACATCCTTACGCATCCTATCTCTGCCCTGTTTGGCCCCATTTTTTATGATTTCCATGGGGAATCTGACACTAATAAAAATAAGTATTATACTGAGCCAAATAGGGAATTTGCCTGCGGCGGAAATGCCTATACTTAAGGCTGTCACCAGCCCCACCAAAAGAGTATTAAGCCCCACAAATTCTTCGACCGATAAACCCGCCGGTCTGCCGGCAAGTTCCAACCTTGAATCTATTTCTTCCATATTTAACTTAAGGCCGGCTTTTTTAAGTACAGTCAGGCAAAATTTTGATAATACCGTCCTAAGTTTTTGTTGCTCTCCCCGGGATGATGAATTTAGTTTATGTTTTAAGGAAGATTCTTTTTGACGCAGGTAAATGGCAATAGCTATGGAAATAACTGAAGATAATATACTGGAAACAATTAAAGTTACTATCAGGCTTTAACACCACCTTTCCATTAAAAGAAACCTCCAGTTCTGAATTGAACGATTAACTGCCTGAATAGTGCTGCATCCCACCCGATAATTGTCATTACTACACCGGGATTTCTGTAGGCCATAGAAATGAAGAGAATAGAAATCAGCATTTCCACTAAACCAGAAGTGAAATTCCCGGTTTTACGTCCCAGCCACTGAATCAAAAAAGACTTCAATACTGCTCTTAAAATAATCATTAAGCACAACGTGAAAATTAATCCACCAAGTACATCCCGGGCATTTGTCAGCAGGTTTTGAAAGTAGAACCCGGCTTCATTCATGGCCACAGAAAATTCATCCACTCAATCCCCCCTCAACAAGTATTCTGATACTTTTTGAGCACTGACCGGACGTGTAACCAGCCTGCTGCCATGGCTCCCAATCCTATAAAAATTAAGGTGCGGTCATGCAGTAATATATACAGGTGATCACTGCCAGGCATAAAGCACATAAAAATAAAAAGCCCCACCGGGACTAAATCGGCTATTACAGCCGTCGTTCGTATTTCAGCGGTGTTTGCCTCAACCTGCTGGCGATATCGTTCCAGGAACCGGATGTGCTCGGAGGCAGACTCCAGTGTTTCCCGGGCGTTTTCCCCACCACCTAATTCCTCTATGATTCTAAGGTTTTCTGATAACTTCTTCATCTCGGGTAACTGAAACTGTTCTATGGCCCTTTCCACAGCTTTATAAGCAGTGTCGCCGTTTTTTATTCCCTGGTTTATATATGCAAAAACACTACGGGCAGGTTCTTGGAATTCAGATGCCACACTGCTTATGCCATCAACATATGACCCTACAGCGGCATGTGCGGCTATGGTAGTAACCGCCCGGGGAAATTGCTTGCGGAAAGCAGTTACGAACTTCTGGCGTGTTGTTGTGTAAATAAATCTTGGGACAATTACAAAACCAATCAATCCGAGTACCAGGCTTATTACCGGCCCGCCCAGTATCCCTATGGCAAGTCCGGCTGCACTGGCTATTACCCCATTTTTAAGAGATTTTTTTCGCCATCCTTCTGGTATTCCCCATAGGGTATCGAAAAAATTGGCCTTTGGTTCTTTTTTATAATCAGTCTCCCCAGCACGTCCGAGTAGTACCTCTAACATACTGTCTTTTTTTCTATAGATACATCCTACGGAAAAAGAGGCTATAGCCGAAAAAATACATACAGCCAACCAGATATTTATGATTTATCCCCCCCGGCAGCAGGGTTTAGGTGCATTGCCAGGGTTTCGCCTGCGCTCCGAGCGCTTAAGATAGCGTCTGCTTCAACTGGGGTTACAGCAAGAATTACTGCACCTTTTGAGCCACTTTTTTCAGGCACGGCTAAAACCGTAGCTTCTTTTATCAACTCCCTGGTTGTGCCTTCTTTTGAAGCCCGGACAGATACAGTATTTTCGGCTTTTAGAGAATTTCCTACTGTAGTATATATATCCGCGGAAACAGCCACTGCTACCCGCCCGTCAAGCAAGGATAGTTTTGCGGGCACTCCAGCGCTGTCTATGGGTTGAAACATAGATTTTCTTAATACAGTTCCCTGCGGTATATAACCTTTTGCAGCCGTCCCGGCGATTTGGTTAATGTTCCGTATGGTATCCCCCTGCAGGGCCCCCCTGGGTGTGCGTCCCACCATCACATTTTTCCCTGTTACTACTTCATCAGGGGCTATATTTGTACTGGAGACCACTACCGGCACCATTCCGGCTACGGAGTTATATCCATATGCGGCCAGAGCCGCAGCTAGAAGTGCAAAAATTACTGATGCGATAAAGAAAATCTTATAGTTACGCAATTCTTCAACTCCTTTCAAATGCTAATTAAACAAACGTTCCGGTACTTTAACCCCATACTTAGCCATACCTTCAACAGCTCTCCTGGGTATGTACCCGGTAGGCACCAGCTTACCGTTTTTTCGTACGAATATGTCGTTAACTTCCGGTGGTTCACCGTCGGATTTCAGTACTTCTGATATCTGAGAGCATACCCGTTGCCCGTCTGGAGTCCTGTCCATCTGTACAATGATATGCAGGGCAGCGCCTATAATCCGGTTCAGACCTTCCGACTTCATGTTCGCTGTTTCGGGGGCCTGAGCCAGCATCATTGGTATACGCACATGCACAGCATCCCGGGCATTGTCGGCGTGCAGGGTGCCCATACTCCCTTCCTGCCCCATGGCCATAGCCTGGAGCATGTAGTAAATGGCCCCGTCCCGGACTTCAGCCACCAGTATGCGCGTACCACGAGATTGGAGCGAATGTTTTAACAGTTGGTCAAATTTTATTTCGCCTTTCCCTTCAATGTTCGGCGGTCTGGCAACATATGTCCGGAGGTTCGGGTGCTCCAACGGACACTCCCTAACCTCTTCAACGAGTACCGGCAGTTCCATGGGGTCCAGTTCATAGCCCAGTACAGCAATCATGGTTGTTTTCCCTGATCCCATGGGGCCGCAAAAGACCATGTTCCTGCGGCCGGGGATACATAGTTTTAAAAACTGCGCTGCTTTTTCTGAAAATGTCCCGTTTTCAACCAGTTCATCAATGTTTTTTACATAAGTGAATTTACGGATAGCAACATTGGGCTTTTCACATAACGGGGGAATCGTAATAGCAACCCTGTACCCACCCGGTAATGTTAGGGATACCTTTGGGTTGCTTTCATCAACCTTGCGCTTACCCAAATAGCAAAGGCGTTCGATAAAAAGCATTAAATGACTGACACTGCGAAATTTGACATCTGCTATTCGAAGGATGTTGTGCTTTTCGTACAGGATTCTATCTTCATTAATAACTACAATATCCGTTATGTCCGGATCATCAATCAGGGTTTGCAGTGGCCCGTAACCGTTAAGCTCGTTTTTGATCTGCCGGGTTATATACATTCTGTCATTGTAAGCCAGGTTTGGGTGTTCTTGCATCAGGTGTCTGTTAATCTCCGATTCCAGCTCATGGCTTGCGGCAGCCCTCTACCACATCTTCCATTTTACCAATGATGTTTTTTTCTATTTCCTGCTGCTGACGTTTTCTCAGTATTTCTGAGTTACCACGCAGACCCCGGAATTGTTTACTCAAAAGATCCTCCTCCCTTAGCAGTTTGCTTTCTTACCAAAACCGAAAATTTTCTTAAACAGGCTCCCTTTACTTTCTTTATCTTCACTGCCGAACAGCTCTCTGGGGAACAGTTCTTTTAATACCTTCTCCATAACCTCCAGAAAAGGTGTTAGTTCTCCGCCCAGGTGCGGTACCAGCGCCTTTTGGGCCAATTTATTGTAAACGGCAGGGTCATAAGGGAATTCAGCAATTAACGGGTACCCGCCAGTTATCTCTGCAATGGCTTCATCTGTGTTTTTAAAGCCTGCTCCTTCCCGTTTTTCGTTCATTGCCACCCTCACCGTACCGTTTGCGGTATTCAGCTGGTTAACTATATCAGTTGCAAAGTGGGAAAGGTTATCCAGTACCGGGTACTCGGGGCTGACCACAATTATTATCTCGTCTGAAGACTCCATAGCAGATACAACAGGGTCGGACAGTGTGTTGCCGCAGTCGATAATGATAGCCGGAAAATGACGGTGAACAGTGGTTATAACCTTTTGCACCAGCTCGTAATCAATATGTTCTTCTTCAGCCAGCCGGCGCAGAGGGGGTAGGTAAAAAAGGTTTTTCCGGTGCCTGATTAAGTAATTTTCCACTGTATCCCGGTTTGCCCTCATCTCCCACGGAAAGTTTGCCCAGGCCGCCAGTGTCTTTTCCTGTGGTGAGGGAGCTTTGTTGTTTTGGTCTGAGCTACAGATCAAAGTGTCTTTTCTATCCCCAATATTGCCGAAATACCGGATTACATCACCGTATGCCCGGTTCATATCCAGGTCAATTATTGCTACATTCAGGTTGGTTAGGACCGCTAAACTTTCAGCCATTGATACGGAAATAACAGTTTTTCCGACTCCGCCTTTTTGCCCAAAGACAGATATTACTTGCGGTCTGACTGGTACAGCACGGTTTTTGTTTTCCCTCTGACGCACCATCTCAACCCGTGCTTTGCTGTCTGACTCCATCTGGACCGTGCTATTCTCTTGATTTTCTTCTGGTTCTTTTGGTTCTTCGCCAAAAATGTCAGGTTCTTTTGGAGTTGTTCTGCTGATTAGATCCGGATATTCATTGAAATAATTAAAAATACTTTTTATCTCACTGCCTTTAATGGCTACTTTTGCCCGGTATTTGGTCCACTTGCGAAAACCTTCAGCAGGGTTCTCTTCAGACACAAATATAGTACTGGTTACCTCATTTCTGGTTGCCATATCAATCATTAGCTCGATTTCTTCATCATGGAATCCCAGGAGAACCGCGTGTGCTCCCCGGGCATTACCTTCCAATGCTTCTATAGCAGATGAGGGATTATTATTTAATGAAATGATTCTTATGTCGTTGGGATAAGATTGTCTGGCCATACTTTGAATTCGGTTTGTAAAGTCTGGTGGGCCGGCGACTAATAGTTTTATCATTTGCGGACCTCCTAACCTTCGATTTTAGAAGCAAGTTTTCCGATAGCAGTTGTAATAACCTCACTCTTGTTATAAGCAGGGGTTTCATCTGCCAGTGCTGCGCTGCAACCCGCAAAGTCGGTCTTAATAGTAATAAGTTCATCTTGAACAATTGCTTTTATTAGCTCCGGTTCAATATCCGGGATAGCTTTGTTATATACAAAAAGAGCTCCCTTTGTTTTTTTTGCCGGTTCGACAGACTGGAATATATCGCTATCCATAACTACAATTGTCCTGTCCGGTTTTATTGCTTTTAGCAGTTTCGTATCTGGTACGGGTGAAAAATCCATAATCACCCAGCGGTATTCTTTACGCAGTATGTTAACCAGGTTACTTATTGCTTCGGCATCTACCTGCCATACAGGCTTGTTAGGCTTGTATAAGTCACAATAATTACCTAAGGCCATTAAAAAATCGTCTTTTTCCTTAAATTCACCGACCTTACAGTGAAATTTCACGTTTGCAGGTATCCCCATATCGACTACTGCTACCTTTCCCCCTATTTCCGCATAGTGTACGGCTAAACTTGTAGCAATAGTTGTGGTGCCGACACCACCTCGAAAACCTCGTACAGCGATAACTCTAACTCTCTTTGTGGTCCTGGTTTCTTCTTGTTCTTCAAGTGGTTCAAAAAATAAAACATCCTCGTTATTGGCATCGAGAATGTTTTGTTTAATATTCTCTATAGTTTTAACTATTCTGTTGACCGATAAGCCTTGCCCTTCAGCTAAAAAGAATATATTGTCCTCCGGAACACCAGCATTTAGTGCTTTATCTCTAAAAACAAACCCTGTTTCATCGGGGAATAAAGGTATGACTATAGTTGTACTGGGGTTTGTAATGTATTCGGTAGGGTCAGTTACACCGCCGTGTTTATTCTTGCGAATTAATATGGTGATTATATTATCACCTTTATTATCGTCGGTTATGGTCAGCCCGGTTTTTGAGGCAATTTTTTGGGTTACTTCTTCCGGCAGCATACTATAAAGTTTCAAACTAAGACCCCCTTAAAATGGACTTCAGGCCAGAGAAAGAAAAGAAAGATTTTTTGGGTTTAATATCTGTTTGTATCCCCAGAGGCAGGTGTTTTGCCGCTATTTCATTAACTGAATTGCCTGCCGAGGAACCCGGCATCTGGACGGCCAGTTTTTTGCCTTTTTTTGCAGCATTGACTCCTTGCCGGTCAAAGGGGATTTCGTCAAACTGCTTAAAGCCTATTTTTTTGGCTACTTCCCGGGGTGAAAAAAAGCCTCCGTGATCAACCATATTAATTATTAACCGCATGTTGCTCATATCGGGATGATCTTCTTTAAAGTGATTAAACTTACCCAAAGTCTTTTCGTCCTGACCACCAATGATAAATATAGTATTGGACATTTCCAGGGCCTTTTGGGAATGTGGCGAAAAAGCATCAACGCCGAGGTCAATCATTACCAAATCAAAAACTTCGGCCAGAGTGTGTATGAGGTCTTCTATCTCGACATCAGGCATTGATTTGCCTTTAAACGGGTAGCTGGGAAGCACGTACAGCCCGGAACTGTGCCTCAAAAGACTGCCTTTTAAATCCCTGGCGTAGTCTCTCCAATTCTGAATAGTTGCCCAGCCGTTTTTAGGAACAAATGCTTTTCTGTCTACTACCCGGGTCCGGTTTTCGGGTGAAACAAGCCCGGTTGCAGTATCTACGTCGCCGTAACCAAGGTCTAAATCAAGTACGACGGTAGACACTCCATTAATTGCGGCAGCCCCACCTATGTTCGTAGATGTAAAAGTTTTTCCAACCCCACCGGCTGCGGAAAAACTTGTTGCTATGTATCCCTGGTTGCTATCCGGCTGGATGGTTGAAGAATATCGGTGTGCCGGTATAGTTTGAGGAAGTTTTAATGGTTCCTGCTGTTGAGGGCTGTACTGTTGGGGTTCTTCCCCGGGCACACTGTCGTCAAAATAAATAACTTCATTTTCGTCAGGAACATCCTCTAATGACTGTAAGAAGTCTTCAAGCTTTTGCCTGATTGACTTCAGATTTGCTGTTGTATGTCCTTGAATTATAGACCATTCACGTGATGTTAAAATATCAGTTATAACCACAAATACCGGTATGTTCTTTATAATTTTGAGTTCGTGGTCATTTCCTGGCATCTCAACAACCGCACACCGGGCGTTTTTTAAGTCATTTGTTGTCTCAAAACCACTCAAGGTTTCAATTAATCTGTTTGATCCTTTAATGTACATTACCCTTGCCCCCTAATTTATCAGCTTTAGGTTTAGGTCTTTCAATAATGGTAATAGGTCATTTCTGTAACCCAGGTTCAAAACAACCTGTTCTTTTTTGTCCCGGTACATATTCACTACTTCCTTCAGGCACCGAATATCTCTCTCCTGGATATCCTCGCCCAGTTCCTTATCAATGCCCAAATATCGAACTTTTTTATTAACCTTAATGGGGTTGGCAGACAGCCCGATTCGCCAGTCATGCTGCCAAAGCGTTGATGAACTAACCCCTAGCTGTAAGGCCAGGTTGTTGTTTAAGTCAACATCAATAAGAACCAAAGGTTTTTTTATGCTTTTTATAAGGTCAGTTAAAACTTCCATATTAGTACCGGTAATTATTACCGATTCATCTGGTATTCTCAGAGTATCATTTTTGATGGATGCGCCTGATTTTTTTTCTGAACGTTCTTTCTTGAAAATATTTTTGAGTAGTTGTCTTTTTTCTTTTTGAGGTTTGCTGTTATGGTCTTTATGTTCGGGTAATTTACCTATCAGGGATAAGCCCTGGCTGGTTGGGGTGGGGTTGAAAATTTTATTTATGACCTGCCCGATGGTTACTTCGCCAAACAAAATATCGTAAACACCGTACTCACAGATTTTTTTAATAATTGAGTCATTCTGGGTCAGAAAACCTGCGATAAAGATTACCCTTATTTCCATCATGCGGAGCCTGTAGATGATGTCAGTAATGTCTATTGCGCCTTCAAGCCATGAAGTGATAACAACTACGTCAGGTCTTTGCTGTTCGGCCATAGGAAGCACTGCTTCAAGATAATAAACTGGACTGCTGACCAGCTGTATACCATTTTCACCAGCAATCGCGTTGTCCAGCTGTTCCTCGTTCGTCGCTAAAAGCACTTTAATCAATTAATCACCACCTTAATTGAAATTCAGGATGTCCATGGGATTAACCCAGCGCCCATTTTCTTTGATTCCAAGGTGCAAATGCGGGCCGGTTGATTTACCCGTTGAACCTACGTTAGCGATATGCTGGCCCGGGGAAATAATGTCTCCTTCTTTAACTCTTATCGAACCTTCTTGTAGATGGGCGTAAACATATAAATGAATACCGTCACGTACTGTTATGCGTAGGCCGTAACTTTCGTTATGATCATTGGGGTTTGCCCAACCGGCAGAAGTTACAACTCCAGAAGAAACGGATATTGTTTTAGCTCCCATTGGGGCAGCTATATCCATACCTGTATGTAAAGTATGTTCACCGGTAACGAGGTCTTTTCGCCAGCCAAAAGGTGATGTAATGTGATAATATCCTGGGGCCGGCCATATTCCTATCGGCGCTTCTTGTTTGAGTTGTTCTGCTGTATCCCAAATTGGCTGAGCATATTCTGCCTCACACCATTCATCAACACTTTCATAAAGCATTTTTTTATTGAAGGGTAGCTCACGAAAACCGCCATAATTTTTGAGGGCTGATAAAGAAGGTTTTTTCCAATTGTTTTCCCAATTAACCCTGTCTAAACCATAATTCTGAAGCATATAAGCTCCGACAAAAATCTGTGCCCGGGGATTTTCCCGGTCTAAGTCCGGGTCGAACCCCAACCGTGGGGCGTATGCATCCCAGTTGTTCGGTGAAACTTGCATAAGCCCAAAACAACCGGAGTTAGCGTTTTCTGCCTGAATGTTGAAGGACGATTCCTTAAAAGCTACCGCTGCTAGGAACCACCAGGGGATGCCAAATTCATCCTCGGCTTCCTTGAAAAATTGTGTCAATCCTGCTGGAATAGTAGAACTGGAAACAAACGAATATCCATTGTTTTTTATTAGCCAATCAAGCCATTCTTTTTGCTCATTAAAACCTTCGCTGGCTTCCAAAACTGCTGTCCTGGTAAATTCAATATCAGGATCGTTGGGGATTTGATAGAGTTCTTTTAAATAGTTCTCTAATCGTTCCCATTTGGCAAGAGTATGAGTAGTATCTAATACTTCTTTGCGCACAGTGGTATCACCATAATGAAAGGTCTTCCATTTATAGTGATACTGGTACCAGCCATAAATAGTATTGGCTTCTACGAGAAGATAAATGTCTCTTACGCTTGTATGTGAGTTTCCCTCACTGTCAGTGGATGTCGTTATGATTTTAGAAGGTTTATAATAAAAAAATGGCCGTTGGTTAGCGGCCACTTCTTCACGTAAACTCTCTGGTATGTCAGGTTTATTAAAGGAATATGCCCAGTGAAGGGAAGTTGAATGTATTACTCCCCAGGTAAGCCTCAAAGGAAAGTCTTTTCGGTATTCATCCACCATTTCTCCTATGCGTTCGTCACCGTTACTTGGATAATAAGGATTTTCAGGACTTGATTCACCAGACACCAGCCATGTTTCTTTTTTGTTGTTAGTATTTGCAATTTTAATATATTGTTGTTTTATTGCATTATCCTTCTCAATGGGTTCGGCCCCGGTAAGTGCTGTTTGAGCCGTCATTGAATGGTATGTCAACCCCACTAACAGAATGCAGACAACTACAGAAAGTATAATCGGCAATAAGGGTAATAGCCAAATAAATAACTTTTTCGCCAGGGTTTTAGCAAGTTTTTTGCCGGCTGATTTAGCTAGGTGGGATAATGTATTGGTAAGTCTGTTCAATAAAACCACCTCTGTTACCTATATCTGTATCCATCAGCATTGTCTTTGGTAACCCAGTTATTTACCAGGTTCCTTGTCTGGTTGGGGGCAAAGGTTTGTGTGCTTACAAAGCTTGCAGCACGACCCATTGACTGTGTAACTGATTGTCCACCTGTCATGTTTCTCATAGCTTCCCCTACACTATTTCCTTGTTTTACCTGGGAGTAAACTTTTTTTCCTAATTTAGCTGAAGATGTTATACCTCTGGCCATAGCTCCACCGACAGCAGCACCACCCTTTACGAACTTCTCTCCACCTCTGCCCAGCATTGTTGCTCCCATAGCTCCACCGATAGCCCCGCCAAGTTTACTTCCAATACTATTAGAAGCCTGACCCGAAGCACTTCTTGCAACACCGGGTATTCCCGTATCTTGGCTCTGACTATTATTTTTATTTTCACTAGTTGAATTTGTACCCGGTACAAATATCCCTGCTGGATTTTGAGTATATGTTGTACCCCCCATAGTCGCAGTGTTTCCAGCAACATTGCCCATGGAAATACCGGGCTGGAAACTTGCGGTGCTAGGAGTTGTCATCCCGGAGGATGATTGAGATCCTCCAGCCATTCCACTCGATCCTGGACCGGAACCAGGGCCCAAACCGGGGGTTACTGTTCCACCTGTTAGCCCGCCTAATGTAGCCTTACCTACATTTCCTAATCCGGCTATGGCGCCAAGTCCTGTCATTCCAAGCATAGCACGCCCGGCCCATTTTTCTTCGTTTACACCGGCAAATCTGGCGAAAAGTCCCTGCATTGAGTTGCGAAGCATCTCAGTTATGGGGAGAATCACTAACAGCCCTATTAAGAGGGTAAGCCAATTATCTCCCATAGTACCTTTATCAGTGAACGTAAGGAAAACCAGTATCGTAAGTGCATGGGATGCCTGCATAAATGTATTTGATAGTACCTCTCCTACCCATACTGTAGACGCGTGCACGTTTTTGTTTAAAGCCCACATCCAGGCCATAACTGGGGCAAAAACAAATAGCACCACCAACACATAGAATCTTACGATATAAAGGATATTGAGGTATAGATTGAGGCCGGCAAACGCCAGCTTGACTATGGCGGTACCAAGGATTGAACCTGTCCGGATAGATTGGATAAACTCACTATCCATGGAAAAGGAATTCAGCGTACTGAGGTCAGTCGTGACCTTTTCGCTTACCCAAACGAACCCATCAACCAGCCAGTTATTAAACTCAAAACATAGCCAGACAAAAATAGGGGCGCCGGCAATTATAAAAAGAGCTAAAAACCAGCGCCACATGCTGCCTACTGCCTCTGATCGTAAGAGTGGATTCATAGCGGCTGCCATCATTTTGAATGATGTCGCTACGACAGCAACTAGGGCCAGTATCATTACAAATGATGATACGCCAATATACCAGGTGCTTAAAAGGTCCCATTCGTGATTACTGAAAGGGCCTGTATCTTTGTTAGTATTAAAAATAAGTTCGTCCATAGGTTTTAGTTTACCGATGGTTTGCATAGACTCAATAACGCTTACTAAAGCGTTAATTAGACCGGCTACCGCTCTCTCGAACATACCGCCTTCGTCTTTAATTGCTGGTGATCCGGAATTATCTTCACCAAAAGCGGCAGGTATAATTAAAAAGGACAGAAATAGCATCAGAACTAGAGTTGTGATTGCCTTTTTATTTTTACCGGACATTGTAATCACCTGGGATTAATATTCCTGATTCCGTTCTTATATACCCGGGCAGGTCGGGTACTCGCTCACAGTCCGGTCTTATCCTGAAGGTCTGAGGGTTTTTATGTGCCGAAACATTCCTGGTGCTTATCGTAAAGGCGATACCGGATAAAAGTTTATACAGTAACGTGACTATAAGGGGGATAAGGGTAATAATATACCCAAGGATACCTACAGCAGGGGCAAGCTCCCAGTCGTTTTCTTCTTCCATTTCACGTTCTATGCATTCTAAGACGAAAGGGGCATTGTACTCATTTATTCCACCTTCACCGAAAAGCCCTTGTGTTCCCGGAAATTCTTTCAAATCATATCGCCTCTCTTTCTTCCTGGTCTGGGCGAGTGTCTATCAGTTCAAACTCGAAAGGAGCAGGGATAATACGCATAGCTGTAGTCCTACTTCCGATTTTTACAAGACACTCACCCGGCCGAGCCTGCTGGGTAAATTCTTTACATCCTTCTGATAAATTGAACCGGTCAACGATATTACTTACCTGAGCCTCGTTTTGTCGCATAATTACTTTTGTAAAACAACTGTTTAACACCGCCTGACCTTCATCACTACTAAATTCTACAAGTGAATGTGTGCCAATTACCAGGCTGGCATTATGTTTGCGGCCGCGTCTTCCAATTTCTTCAGCAAAAAGGGCCCCATCCTTGAACTTCATAAGTCGCCAGAACTCGTCCACCGTGATTTGTTTTTTAATATGCCGGTTCTTCTGAGCAAACTTCTGCCAGGCCCAGCCCATTATTACGAACATGGCATAAACTCGGGTGAATTCGTCTTTTATTTCCTTAATATTAAAACATACTGCGGGAGCCTCACTTACATTAACTGACGATTGACAATCGAAAAGTCCTAAACTGCCACCACGTAAGAAAGGTTTAAATGTTTGGGCAAGTTCTTCCCCGCCAGGTTTTTGAGCCAGTCTTTTGACTAGGCTTGATAATGTTGGCATTTCCTTTTTGACTTTCCCCAGTTTTAACTCCCCATCTATCATCCGGCTGGTTGAATATAGCGATTCAGGTTTGGAAGTGATCCCTCTCTCTTCGTACTCTTCCATTATTGCTTCTTCAATAACAGCCAGTTCCCGGTTAGTTAATTTTTCACCGCTCAACCCACCTTTCATGACACCGAGTAGTTGGCGTATTTCCAAAACTTTATCTGTGACCGGTACCCTTTGTGACCCGTCTGTATTTTCTTCTACCTCAATGTCCAAGGGGTTTATGCCGGTGGGCTCTCCACCTTTAATATTGATATTAATGCCGCCTATGCTGTTTGTTACTTTCTCATATTCATTTTCAACATCAATAAATACGTGTCTCACGCCTAAAAGAGTTCCTCTTAAAGAAAGGATTTTGATTCCGGTACTCTTACCGGAACCGGGTTCACCGATAATTAATATATGGGGGTTTGGCATTTCCGGAGGCCCCAGGAATTGGTTGAAAAAGATGGGTGAGCCTGTATAGTAGTTGAAGCCGAATAGAATACCTGAAGAATGGGATAATTCCGGTGAGTTTACAGGCATACAGGCTGCCACATTACCGCAATTGAGGTTACGCCAGAAGTCTTGTATTTTTGGATTAGCAATGGGAATAACGGATTTATAACCGTCCAGCTGCCGGAACATACAGGAGTTAATTCGCGTTGCAGACCGGGCTAAGATGTCCTCTAACACTCTGCATTTATTCTGTAACTCATTTATGCTACCAGCGTGAATCGTTATAAATATCTCGCCGAAAAAGACTCTATCCCGGTTGGTCTGCACTGCAGTGCGCAGTGATTCCAGGTTGTTTATGGTTTCTTCAAGTCCCGGTAGATTTAGAATATAGCCTGATTTTTTGTCCTGGATCCACTGGGCCTGGACAGAAGCCAGTTTTTTTGTAAGTGCAAGTATTACCTGCCGGTCAGGAACCGGGTTTATTTGAATGGAAAGGTCTACATCTCCCAGGTTAAAAATATCGTCCAACCAGCCGATATAAATGTCTCTGGGGTATATAGAAACAATATAGGTACGAGTTAATCCCGTACCTATATATAACTCGTTATGTTTTTCTTCTAGACCATCTACGGTAAATAGATCTTGAATACGAGGGACATTCTTAATCATTTTCTCCAGAAGGTTATCGACCTCTTTTTCGGGTGATTGCTTCTTTTTTTTATGCCACAGAATTTTCTATCCCTCCTTTTACGAAGTCAAGTGCACCGGCCGCAACGGATCCAGATGGTTTAAATATGCTGCCCCGGTTTTTACATTGATATAGAAGGTCTAAGACGGAATCAGTTTTTAAAATTTCTGCTGTCGTTTTTGCTTTGCGTAAGCCATCAATTACAATTCCGGCCCGGCGATTAAGCTCGCCCCGGGCCCGGTCAAAACCTTCTGATGTATCATATGACAAGATAATGTAGTTGCCTCTTGTGTACATTGACCTGTCCATTGTCATGGCATCCATGTATTCCACCATTTTGATTGCATATTCTTTTAAAGAATCAGGGATATTATCTTTTTGATAACATTGCTGTATTTCCTGAACAACTGAATTTGTTTCAATCATCTGGGTGGTTGTAAATACCTGTACCGGGAAATTTATCGACATAGCTGTTGAGAATAACGCATTTTCTATAGCTTCCTGTTCAGGTTCTGACATAAGAAAAAAGTCCACGGAGTGAACTTTTAAGATTACCCGGTACCGGTTATCAGTTAAGGATATAATACCGTCTTGGATATCTTCAATTTCCCAAATATCTTTCAGGGATATGTTTTTTCCCTTCTTCTTCCTCTTTTGCTTTGTTTTATTCCCTTTAGTTGTTTTATCTCGATATGATCCCTGGTTTTCAATCTTCCGTGTAATAATTGGTGTTATTACAGCGACTAAGATTGCCAGCAGGACAAAAACTATTGATATAATCGTGGAGGTACTGATCAATCATCCCCCCTTAAAACATATTTTTTCTGTCTGATGAGGTAACGTGCTGCGTAGTATAGCATTGTGTCAATATTAGTTTCCGATACTTTAAAGAACGCCAAAACTAGGCCGGCAGAGGCAAATAGAAGTGATAATGGTATTCGCAGTATAATGTGAATTGGTAGAAAAAAAGATAAAACAGCCAGTATACCTGCAACTAACAGGTATACCACCTGGCGCACTGAAACAACCCCACCAAATATTTTTTCTTCGTTTAAGGTATCTAATAGAACAGGGTAATATCGCATTACTGCAATTTCTCTCCAATGCCAAGTAATGCGCCGGCGATAAACATAGCAGCTCCTAGTATTATTCCACCACCGGCAACGTAACCTAGTGCACCCATTGCAGAGGCTTTTTTGTCAGGCTTGAAAGCACTGGTCATCATCATAATAGCCACAGCAACAACAGATAAGAATAAAAGGCCTCCCCCTATGGGCATACCCACTGCCTGGACTACTTCTACGATTTTGGTGCCTAGAGAACCCCCATCAGTTACGTCAATTCCACCATAATCGGCAGCACTTGCCTGTCTTGAAACTATAAAAGCCATAGGTATTGCTGGCAGAATTTTGTGACAGACCTTTTTAAGCATGAAACAACTCTCCTTTTTAAATATTTAAAAGCTTGGAAGTAATTACTGGTGCCGTTACTAAAAGAACAAGGCCCAGTATAATAAAAAACAAGGTTCGGAGCATGAATGCACGCATGAACCGTATGAACGATAGAGCAAGGATAATTAAAAGACCGAGGATAATATATTTGATATTCTCAAAGATAAAACCCATAAGTTGACCGTACAGTTCTTGAAGCACGCTGGTTGATTGGTCAATTGCTTCAGCTACCTGATCCGTTTGAACCGGATTAATAGGGGTTTCAGTTGCGTAGGCTGTAGAAGTAATGGCACACATGCATAGCACAAGGGTTAATAAGGAAACAAGAAATTGTTTTTTCATACACCGTTTAAAATATTCCTTTCTAGATTTTTTAATGGATCAATCCCTTTGCAAAACTAAAATAACCGCCAAACGACGGTTGATTTTAACTATCCCGCCGGGAAGTCCCCGTCCTGAGCAAAGCGAAGGGCGGGGATGAAAGGCGGGCAATGTTTTTTTGTGGAACTATTGTTCTCTTTGGGTTTCGCTAATATAATATAGTCGTGAAGTATAATATGGACAAAGGCTGCCATTCAGTATATTCGCTTCGGTTCCACTACGTTTGCTGCGTAAAATACCGGCGCAAGGTGCTGACACCGGAGGTAACTGAGTACCTGAAAAAAATCAACATAGAGATTGCCGGTAAGTTTGGCATACAGATAATCGAACAGGAAACCGATTTGGACCACATCCACATAGTTTTTGCTTCCAAGCCGCAAGTTCAGCTGTCCAAGTTTATCAATTCCTTGAAGTCAACTTCAGCCAGGATGATCTTCCGCGATTACCCGGAAGTCAAGAAAAAGCTTTGGGGCAGCAACTTCTGGTCACCAAGTTATTTCTTGTCCACCATTGGTGAGGTGAAACTGGAAGATGTCAAAAAGTATGTCCAGTCCCAGGGAAATCCGTAATTACAAGTTTCGTATATACCCAAATAAAGAGCAGAAACGCAAACTTACCAACTGGCTCAAAACCTGCCGGGTAATTTACAACTCGGCGCTGGCTGATAGAAAGAATTACTATGAGCATACCGGAAAAGGGCTAACCAGGACAGCGCAGCAAAAAATCCTCAAAACTGATAAGGTAAAGCACCCGCAGGTTAAGGAGGTACACTCCCAGGT